>CETG01191696.1_pt1 | contig 10579 bp, 13 predicted proteins | sample 361471 | NCBI WGS metagenome assembly CETG01 (sample SAMEA2622696, study PRJEB7988) | marine metagenome | isolation source: saline water (ENVO:00002010), including | reverse complement strand
TATGGCACCCCTAGTGATATATGCAAATTAGCTCTTTTTAAGAAAATAGCTGCAAATTAATTGTAAAAATATTTTCAAAAGAAAAAATCTCTAATTTATAGTGATTAATTTTCCTCTTCAGGACTATCACGAATTGCAAAAAACAACTTTTTTCTGCGACGGTTGCGTTTAATGGAACTTGTAATAATTAAACCACCACCAATACAAAAAGCTGGTATGACCTGTACTCTTGCTTTGCCTTCTCTCTGAAGTAATCCTACTATCGCAACCAATATTAATAATGGTGCGCCCAACGATAACCACACATTGCCTAAATGTTTCATAAAAGCTTCAGGTTTTAATTGTGTTTTGTTTTATCCAAGCAAGCAAAGTCGAAGTAAGCACTTCAATTCCAATTTCAAGACATCGTTCATCAGGGTTAAATTTTGCATTATGCAGCGGTGCACAACCTTGCTTATCTGCAACACCTAACCGAAACATAGTGCCTGGAACATCTTTTAATAACTCAGCAAAATCTTCTGCACCTAACGATGGTTGCTGAAGTCTCACAACATTTTGTGAACCAAGTAAAGCAATTCCAGATTGCTCAACTAAGTCGGTTAATGCAGGGTCGTTAAACACAGGTGGAGCGATGCAACGATAATTGACAATTACGTCTCCTCCAAATGCAGAGGCAATGCTCTTAGATATCTGCTCAATCCAACTAGGTAACTTTTCATGCAATGCAGCATCCAAGCAACGTACTGTTCCTAAAAGCTTGACTCTATCGGGAATTACATTAAAAGCATGCCCTCCTTCAATCTTTCCAAAACTTACAACTACTGGATTAAGAGCATCCAAGCGTCTACTAATAGACTCCTGCAAACCAGTGACAATTCTTGAAGCAATCAAAATTGAATCAACGGCTTCATGAGGCCGTGCACCATGCCCACCATTCCCAATAATTTCAATCTCTAGTTCACCAGCAGCAGCAGTCAGGCTGCCACTTCGAACTCCAATCTTACCAACTGATAACTCAGGAAAAACATGTACTCCAAACAGTGCATGTAAGCCTTTAGTCGCACCATCAGATCTCATCCAACTAGCTCCTTTAGCTATTTCTTCAGCAGGTTGGAATAAAATCCTAATCCCTATGCTGGGAGTTGAATATGTTGTCAATAGTCTTGCAACTCCTAAACCTATGCATGTATGCAAATCATGTCCACAAGCATGCATCACACCTTGGCTAAGCGAAGAGTATGTCAAATTCGTTCTCTCTTCTATAGGTAATGCATCCATATCAACTCGCAAACCAACAACAGGGCCTGTTGAAGGCCCTAGTTGAGCTACTACACCTGTTCGTCCAACCCTCTCTGTGACTTGCCATCCATACTGCCTTAATTCTCCTGCAACAAGTGCTGCTGTCTGATTTTCATAACCACTTAATTCTGGGTGAGCATGTAAATGTCTTCTAATTGCAACTAAACCGGGCAAGAATTCCGCAAGTCGAAAGTTTGACTTTTTTAAAAATGTCATAAATGCTTCAACTCCAGAAATGTCATTAAATCATTAGTAGGTATTGAAGGCCAACGTCGAACATTTAATAGCCACTCTCTATCTATATAACGATTGTCAAGTCCTTTAACAGCAATCCAATGACTTTCAGCTTCTCCATAAGAGCCCTTACGCCAAAGCAAAGCACTAAGAGCAGCTCTGGCATCAGCGAACATAGGATATCGACGAATTAGCATTCGCAATTCAGATTCAGATTCATCCAATTTCTCAAGTTGATATTTAACTAAAGCTTGATTTGACATTGCCATAACAAAATCCGGCTTCACAGATACGGCTTTACTAAATGACGCTTCTGCGATTTTCCAATTACTTTTAGCAATCATTACATTACCAAGGTTATATAAAGCAGACGTTTCGTTTGGATATCTATCAAGAATCCATTGGTAATCTTGTGCTGCAGCATCCCACTTATGTAATGACTCTTCAGCATTGCCTCGATATAAATGAGCTTCAACATTAGAAGGACTAAGTTCCAAAGCATAAGACTGAGCAAGAATTGCAGGCTCAGCTTCACCTAATGACAGCAAACAATTACCTCTAAGAGTTATAGCAACAACATCATGTGGAGATGATGCAAGAAATTCATCCCAATTATTCAATGCTTCTGAAAATTGTCCTTTTTCAGTCTGTTCTAATGCTCTCTGAAATAAAGGCGAAATAACTTCAGTAGACATAGCAGCCAATGGTTGAATAATGTCTATGAGCAAGATAAAACATATGGTTAAAACTATATAAATACCTCTTTTAATTAATTTAAAACTCCTTTTCATTATTTACCCTCTATATGTTTTTCCCCTGCATCAGTAAGTAATCTTCCCCGAGGTGTTCTAGATAGAAAACCTATTTGCAAAAGAAATGGTTCAATAACCGATTCTATTGTGGCAGCATCTTCCCCTAATGCAGCAGATAAAGTTTCCAAACCTACAGGAACTCCTTGATAAGTTTCCAATAATCTCATATAACGTCTATCACTCGCGTCTAATCCTATTTGGTCTACTCGATGCAATTTTAATGCGTCATTAACCAATGATGAATCAATAGAATCTAACTGATTTTGTACAGTCGCAAAATCTCTGATTCTCCTTAATAATCGATTTACGATCCGAGGAGTTCCTCGACATCTTCTAGCTATTTCAAAACTGGCTGAATTAGTTAATGACAGTCCTAATAATTTAGATCCTCTACTAACAATAACTTGAAGATCTTGATCATTATAAAAATCCAATCTTTGACATAACCCAAATCTATCTCTTAATGGAGAACTCATAGAAGCTGGTCTTGTAGTTGCTCCAACCAATGTGAATTCAGGAAGATCGATTTTTCTCATGCGCGAAACAGTTCCTTTCCCAACCGTTAGATCAAGACGTAAATCCTCCATAGCAGGATATAAAAGTTCTTCAGCGATACTGGTAAGACGATGAATTTCATCTATAAATAAAACTTCGCGAGGTTTCAAATTAACTAACAAACCAATTATGTCCCTTGGGCGTTCCAATGCAGGAGCACTGGTAATTCGGCATGAGACACCAAGCTCTTTAGCTAAAATTAAGGCCATAGTAGTTTTACCTAAACCAGGAGGTCCATAGAGCAAAACATGATCAAGAGCTTCTCCTCTTGATAAAGCAGCTTGAACTGAAATACTAAGTATTTTTTTCAAATCAGATTGACCGATAAAGTCAACCAAACTTTTTGGACGCAAAGCATCTCCTGCAACCAATTGAACATCTTCATCAGAAGATGCTGGGTTCATCAATTTTTGATTTCCCTTTAATTTATGGAAATCTGATTGATCAAGATTAGAAGAGACAATTGCCATGATGAAAGCGTACCGACCTCTCGATAAAGTTGAAACATGAATTCAAGGAGATGAATAAAACAAACAAGAAAAAATCAACCTCCGCTAGTCGCTTATCGAGAAATCGTCGATTAGCAGAAAATCGTCTAGCTAGACATCAATACGAAATACTAGAAACTTTAGAAACAGGTATCGAATTATTAGGTACTGAAGTTAAATCAATTAGGGCAGGTAAAGCAAACCTAAGAGATGGCTTCTGCCTAGTGAGAAATGGTGAGCTACAACTTCATAACGTACATATTTCTCCTCATAATCACGCGAGTAATTTTTATAATCATGATCCACTACGTGTTAGAAAACTTCTTGCGCATCGTAAAGAAATAGAGAAATTGAAAATTCAATTAGAGAAGAAAGGACTCACTTTGATTCCTCTTTCAATACAACTCAAAGCTTCGTGGATAAAGTTAATTATAGGTTTAGGTAAAGGAAGAAAACTACATGACAAAAGACAAGCTGACAAAGAAAAAGAAGCTAATAAAGAAATGAAATCAGCTTTAAAACGCTATGAAACCTAATGTGATAAAAAAATAATCGTCAAATATATACCTAAAACTAAGAATTTGAATTGAGACTTACATTCTCGGGGGGAGGACTGGGATCAGGATCAGCAATAAGCATATGCTGAAGAACAATTTCAGGACGCTCACTATCTCGCCAGCGAATTCTATAAGCAGGCATCTTGGTGCCTCTGCTAGTTGTTTGTTCGACTGGTTCCATTACCCAACCTCGTCGGGAACGGCCCTGGGGATTACGCTTCACGACAGCATCTGCATGCTTAAAACGAAAACCTACTCGCTCTCCACTCATCTATACAGAAACTTACTACTCGCTCAATTATCCACTTTGATGGTTCAATTTGCAGATTAATGTATTAGTTAATCTGGCCGAAGTAATGGAAAGGCAATCACATCCCTTATAGAAGGACTGTCCGTTAGAAGCATTATTAACCGATCAATACCAATACCAAGACCTCCTGTAGGGGGCATACCAACTTCTAAAGCATTAATAAAATCTTCATCCACACCATTAGCTTCTAAGTCTCCAGCATCACGGCGTATTTGCTGAAGTTCTAAGCGCTGCCTTTGATCAACGGGATCAATTAATTCGCTAAAAGCATTGGCAGTTTCTCTACCAGCAATAAATAATTCAAACCTCTCAACCAGGCCCTTCTTACTTCGATGCTTTCTAGCCAAAGGAGAGATTTCTATCGGATAATCAATGATAAAAGTTGGTTGCACCAAAGTCGCTTCAACTTTCTGTTCAAACACTTCATTAAGCAATCTTCCAATACTTTCAACTTTTTCTGGGACATTCAATCCAGCCTCCTTCATCGCCAATGCAGCTTTGTGTGGATCCTCAAATGAAGAAAAATCTATTCCTGTTTTTTCAGCAACAATCTCATGCATTGAGACCCTTCTCCAAGGAGGTGTTAGATCAATCTGTTGATCTTGATAAATTATTTTGGAAGAGCCACAAATTTTTGTACTGAGCGAAGCAATCAATTCTTCTGTCAAATTCATCATGTCAAAATAATCTGCAAAAGCTTGATATATCTCTACAGAGGTAAATTCAGGATTATGACGAGTACTTACACCTTCATTGCGAAAGATTCTCCCTAACTCATAAACCTTCTCAAAACCACCTACAACAAGTCGTTTCAGATGTAATTCGGTGGCAATTCTTAGATAAAGTGGTATATCCAGGGTGTTGTGATGAGTAATAAATGGCCTTGCATCCGCTCCCCCAGCTTCTGATTGAAGAACTGGAGTTTCAATCTCTAAAAACCCCCGTTCATCCAACCAACGCCTTGTGGCGCTAACCATTAAAGCTCTACTCCTAAAAGTTTTTCTCGAATGCGGATTAACAATTAAATCAAGATAACGTTGCCTATATCGTTTCTCCACATCAGCCAATCCATGCCATTTATCAGGAAGAGGTTGTAAAGCTTTTGCAAGCATTTTCCAGGATTCAACCTTGATAGACAATTCTCCTCTATCAGTTCTTCTAAGAATTCCTTTCACACCTATCCAATCTCCAACATCTACAAGATCGGTTAATTGAGCAAAATTTCCAAGGACATCAGTTTTTGTAACAGATTTATCAAGGGTTGCTTTTTCTAAAAACAGCTGAATTTGAGAAGTTTCATCAGCCAAAGTGAAAAAAGCCAACTTTCCCATTACTCGCCGAGAAAGAATTCTGCCTGCGAGGGAAACATTTACATTTCTCTCCTGACCGTTAGGCAGATCAGTATGTTCAGCTTTTAATAAAGCTGCGTTATGAGTGGAATCAAATCGCAAATCATATGGACCCTGGCCCAAAGATTCCAAAATTTTCGCCTTTTCAAGACGAGTTTCTCTTAAATCAGACAAAAGACTATTGCCATAATTAAACCCTCCTTAGGTTATAGGGAGCTCTCTATGAAAGATATATTCAGTTTTAAACTGCTAAAGCAGCAGGGAAATCTCCTGTCCTTTGAGAAGCATAACCAATGCCTCTTACTGTCAGAATTAATTCGGGATTTCTTGGATCTGGCTCTAATTTTCCTCTCAAACGAGCTACATAAACATCTACTACCCGAAGATCGGCAGCTCTTCTAGGTGGATAGCCCCAAAGTTGTTCTAAGATTTCAGCCCTTGGTACTACCTTCCCAGGATCACGAAAAAGTAATTCAAGCAAACTAAATTCTGTATATGTAAGTCCAATTCGTTGGCCCCCTCTGCTTACTTGGCGTCTATTCGTATCTACTACTAGATCACCCAATTTCATGACTCCTTGACCAGCAGGAATCTCTCTAGGCTCAGCAACAGTTGCTGTAGGACCAACTCTACGCAAAATAGTGGCTATTCTCGCTTCTAGTTCTTTAGGGCTAAAAGGCTTAGAAAGATAATCATCAGCGCCTAAATCAAGTCCTGCAACACGTTCAGAAATTGCTTCTAAAGCAGTTAAAAAGATTATGGGAACACAAGATTCAGTTCTTATTCGTCTACAAACTGCAAAACCATCAATTTTAGGAAGCATTACATCTAGTACTACTAAATCAGGTGCTTCTCGATGAAAAATATCAAGAGCTTCTTCACCGTCTTTTGCAGATAAAACTTGATAGCCAGCAAGTTTGAGCCTGGTAACCAAGACCTTTAAAACTGCTGGCTCATCATCAACGACCAAAATACTGGTCATATGATTTAAAGAGGCCTGATTCATGAAGCCATCACCACTTTGCTGTAGAGACCGACCTAATTCACTCATCAGCATTTCAACATCAATATAAAGATAACCTTCCGACCCCTTCTAACCAAAATAGAAAAGCACTCTAAAGATATTTTTTCCTATTTTTAAGTAATTAAACCTAGGTATAATTACTTGCTTGGCTCATTTCGTGGATCTACGTATAAGAATTACCCAGGAACAAATCATTGGTGCAAGTAATCCTGTAAGAATTGATTGGGCAAGCAAAGTATGAAAAGCCCATCCGTGAAACCAATTTGTCGCATTTAAAGCTTGTATAAACGTTATTTGAATCCAAAGACTCAAGCCATAAATAATTGCTCCTATGAAAGCCATCAAACCAAGATTCAAACTCAAGTCAATTTGAAAATTATTCCCTTCTTCATTACCCCACCAAAATCCAAGAATCATCAAAGCTGGCACTTGTGATGCGCTACTAATAGAAATTGAGTCGAATAAAAAACCTAAACACAACCCGGCAAATAATCCAAAGATCCTTCCCTTATTTAATACCCATGGCAACAACCATAAAACAGACCAGCAAGGTCCAACTCCTTGTAAAGACAAAAACTTTGGAGATAAAAGTGAAATGAAGGGCATAAAAAGCCCAGAAGCAAGGCAAATCATTGTTAGATCCTTTTTGTTCATCCCCCTATTAAAATTTGAACCCAATCGATAGCCTCTGGAGCAGCAAGTAATTGAATAATTGCAAAAGGAGCAGAAGAAGATTGTTTATCAATCGATTGAATAACGCCAATGGGTAAATTCGCAGGAACTAGTGTGCTGGCTGGGGATGTACTAACTACATCTCCTGGCTGAGCATCAGGATCTTTATCAAAAAAGGCTAATTTAGTTCTATTAGTACCCATACCAATCAAGAGTCCATGTCGCTGAATTCTTGCTATCCAAACACCAACTCTGCTTCCTGGTGAGGTAAGTAATCTCACTCGAGAAGTAGTAAGAGTGACACTAGAAACAATCCCCACAAGACCACCAGGGGCAACAACCGAGTCACCTATCTTAATGCCATCTTTTTTACCCTTATTTAATTCTAATTGCTGCCACCAACCATTTGTTTGGCGAGAAATCACTGCGGCCGAAATCTTATTCTCTTGAGAAATGGTTTTCAAAGCCAACATCTCTCTTAAACGAGCATTATCTTTTTCTAATAAATCAAGCTTTATTAATTGTTCTAAGTTTTGGGCATCTTGCAGCCATTCCTTTTGCGCAGAGCCAGGCCAAAAAGGACGACTCAAAAAATTGAATGCATCAATAAATCCTGCTCCTTTCGAAAATCGAACAAAACCAAGAATGCAAACAAGAAATAGAGCTTGTCTAAACCTTTTTCTATAGAACCATTGCAGTCTGATTCCCCTCCGAAATTGACCCATGAATTCAATCCCTTAAGCCACTTCTCCCTAACTCAGAAGTATCTAAGACTCTTCGCAATCGTTTGAAATCATCAAGGACCAAGCCACAACCATTAACTACACATAACAAGGGATCCTCAGCTATATGGGTAAAGATTCCTGTCTCATGACTTAGTAAATCACTAATACCTCTTACCAGAGCTCCTCCTCCAGCAAGCATAATTCCTCGATCAACAATATCTGCAGCTAATTCAGGGGGGGTTCTTTCCAGTGTTCTCTTAACCGCATCTACAATTTTTTCAAGAGGTTCTGACATTGCTTCTCGCAAATCTCCTGCTTTTAAATTAATTGAACGTGGCAAACCTGAAAGTAAATGCAAGCCTCGAACATCCATTGACGTCATATCAAATTCATTAGTTGGAAAAGCTGAACCAATGCGGATTTTTATTTCTTCGGCTGTGCGCTCTCCGACTACCAAATTATGCGCTTTCTTCAAATAAGTCGCTATTGACTCATTCATTTCATCCCCAGCAACCCTAACTGATTCACTTAATACTGTTCCTCCTAGGCTAAGAACTGCGACCTCAGTAGTACCTCCTCCTATATCAACAATCATCGTTCCTATTGGTTCAGTTACAGGAAGAGATGCGCCTATGGCTGCAGCAACTGGCTCATCAATTAAATAAACCTCTCTCGCTCCTGCTAAACCTGCTTCGCGTACTGCTCTTCGTTCAACTCCTGTTACTCCACTTGGTATTCCAACTACCAACCGAGGTGCAATAATTCCTCTCCCTTCATTACATTTCTGAATAAAAGTTTTCAACATTTGTTCAGCAGCATCGAAATCAGCAATTACACCGTCTCGCAATGGCCTTACAGCGCGAATATTCCCAGGTGTTCGGCCCAGCATCAACTTGGCATCATCGCCGACAGCCAAGGGAACACCTTCTTCCAGATCCATTGCTACCACTGACGGTTCTTGCAAAACTATTCCTTTGCCAGACACGTAAATCAATGTATTGGCTGTGCCCAAATCAATGCCAATATCTCGAGATAACTTGAAGCGGCTTAAAAACACTGGTTAATAGTCATTCAGCGAATCATAGTTGTAGTTAGATGAAGTATTAACAGTTCCAAAGAACTGTTTGGAACACCTGGCAAAAAACCCTATTAAAATCAACTCATTATTCACTTTATAAAATCTACGGTTTAATCAATGGGAATTAATTCTGTCACCCTTGTCGGGAGAGCTGGGCGCGATCCAGAAGTGCGTTATTTCGAATCTGGGACGGTAGTAGCGAACCTAACAATGGCGGTCAATCGTCGTAATAGGAATGACCAGCCTGACTGGTTCAATCTTGAGATATGGGGTAAACAGGCCCAAGTTGCTGCTGATTATGTAAAAAAAGGATCACTAATAGGAATCACTGGAAGTTTTAAATTAGATAGCTGGAAAGATAGAAACACTGGAGAAGACAAAAGTAAACCAGTAGTGCGAGTAGATAGATTAGAATTACTTGGATCAAAAAAAGATTCTGAAGGAGGAAATTACAACGGGCAATTACAACAAATGAGTAGTCCTAATGATGAAGAAATTCCTTTCTAAGTTTAATTAGATTTATTTTTATTGATAGAACGAATAATCAACCAAATCAAAGCTGAAATTGCAGCAAAAACAATAAATACTTTAATTACTTTGGAAAAGGGTTCAATCCAAACCTCTACATTGCTATAACTTTCTCCTAGAAATAAGCCAGCAAATGTTAACAATAAAGTCCAAATCAAACTTCCAGCAGTTGTCCAAATAATAAAAGGAATTAAAGGCATTAATTCAATACCTGCAGGAACAGAGATTAAAGTGCGAATCCCTGGAATAAGTCTTCCCCAAAAAACCAAAGCAAAACCATAGCGATTAAACCACTTACGACTGCGAGCAAGATCATGAATGCTAATACCAATAAAACGTCCATATTGTTGTAACCATTTTTCAAGTCTTTCTTCGTTTACTAAACGACCTATTCCATACCAAGGGAACGCACCCAGAACAGTTCCCAACAATCCTGCTAAAACAACTGGTAAAAAATGCAATTGTCCTTGGTGAACATAAAAACCTCCAAGAGGCATAATTAATTCAGAAGGAATTGGTGGAAAAAGATTTTCCAAAAACATTGCTATCAAAATTGCGCTATAACCAAGCCATTGATTTGCTGCTACAGCATGACCAATCAACTCAGGCAAAGAAATAATTAATTCTTGAAAATTCATTTAATTTTATAAATATCTTTTTAGTAAAATATTTTAACTGTTTAATATTAAATCAATATCTATAATGATTTGGTTTATATGGGCCTTCAATAGGAACACTAATATAATTAGCTTGTTCAGATGTTAATTGTGTTAATTTTGCACCAATCTTCTCTAAATGAAGGCGAGCAACCATCTCATCTAAATTCTTCGGCAAAACATAAACTTGATTTTTATATTCATTCCCCTTAGTAAATAATTCAATTTGAGCCAAAACTTGATTCGTAAAAGAATTACTCATTACAAAACTAGGATGACCAGTAGCGCAGCC
>CETG01184403.1_pt1 | contig 10585 bp, 5 predicted proteins | sample 361471 | NCBI WGS metagenome assembly CETG01 (sample SAMEA2622696, study PRJEB7988) | marine metagenome | isolation source: saline water (ENVO:00002010), including | reverse complement strand
TCCTATCGTTCCTCTACGACGACAATCCCATCTACAAGCTCGCTGAGCACCTGTTCATGGGCCTTGGCATTGGGATTGGCACGATCGAGGTCTACTACGGCGTCTTTCAACCTAAGCTGGTTCACCCGCTGCTGGAAGAGCATCGCTATCTGTCCCTCTGCCCGCTGATTCTCCTGGCGCTACTGTTCACCAAGTTGACCCGCAAGCACCAGGACTGGGCACGCATACCCATCGCCTTTATCGTCGCCGCCTTCGCCGGGATCAAGCTGACCGGAGAAGCCAATGGCCGGCTCCTTGAGCAGGTACGCGCCAGCATGCCCGACCTACCCGCACTGTATGAGGAGCATGGACTGTGGAACTGGGACCAGGCAGGAGCGGGAGTCATTTCCGGGGTGATCCTGGTGCTGGGACTGTGCGCCTGCCTGCTGCATTTTTACTTCAGTGCCCGGCACAACAAGACCATGCAGACCATCTCCCGGGTTGGCATCCTGACTCTGATGCTCTCCTTCGGGGCCTCTTTTGGTTTCACCGTAATGGGCCGCATATCACTGGCCATTGGCCGCGCTGAGACGCTGCTGGGTCTGGACCAACCCAATACCCTCATCAGCCTGGGTTCGCTTGAGGTGGAGAGGATGACCGCAACCCGTTGGACGAGCTTCCTCACCCTGCTGCTGATCATCGCCATCATCGCGCTGCTAAGACGACGCTCAGCAGGCGCAGAGGCAGGTTCTTAACCGGCCAACAGCGCGTAGCAGATCAACAGCAGGCCCAAAGCACCAAAGCTCAGGCCAAGCGCCAGCAGCAACCGAGCCCTAGGTGTCCATAAGGACCCTACCGGGCGCCTCTTTCGCCCCAGGGGCTTGGCGGTGGCATGTTCAGCCCCAGCGCCTCGCTCGGAGCCATCCTCGTGACGAGCGGCTACCGGTAGCGACGCATCCTTATTGACCGGCTGGGACAGCTGAGCCCGCTTGTCTTCTTCCCGTTGCAACTCACCACCTCGTTCAGACAGAGACGGCTGGGTCGCTTCGTCCTCAAAATCTTGAGGAGCAACAGCAGCCTGCTGACCAGACCCTGTTGCTACTGGAGCTACCCTTTCAGGAGCTACCTCGACGGGCTCGCTCTTAGGCTGTTCTAGAGGCTGGGCAGTCACCACAGCTGCATCGCTCTTTGCCGCTACCGGGACAAAGTCGGCCGAGCTCCCTTGCGGCCCCATAGAGCCGGGAGCAGGAAATGACGAAGAACCAAAAACCCGATTGCGAGTCTGACAGCGAGGACAGGGGCTCAAGGCCATGGGGTGATCAAGCCAGAGCTGCAAATCGCTCCCGCAGACTCCGCAAACCTGCACCTCACCACCCTGCGAGCCAACGTGTTGCTCAGGTGCCCAGGAAGCTCGACACTTCATCATCACCCGAACTCGTCCCAGCGAGATGATCGCATTGCCCCCGCTGGGAACCAACAAGGTGCTGACCCCTTCCTGAGCTTCGAGTTCACCAGCAGCCCGCAGCGCCTCAAGATCGCTGCGTTCTTCCCCCACACTCAGCTGAACATCCATGCCATCGGCGAGAAACAGACGGAGCCCCTGCTGCTCGACCTGCAGCAACACATGGAGTTCTGGAAGAGACTCAAGCCCAACCTGCAGGGTTGCCTTGGCTGAGCGCCCCAGAGAAACCCGGGCAGCAGGGCCGAACACAGCTCTTGCGCGATAAGCACCGTCCACTGCCAGAGCGAGCTCGACCTCAAGGGGGGCTGAATCGTCCACAGCTAAAGGCTAGCGGGTATCGATCTCCAGCGCACGGCCCCTGGGTTCTGTGACCTTAATCGGGTTCCGAAAGGGTCCACTATCTAGAACGGTCCCGCCAAGGGTACTATCTCGATGAACTCGCTATTGGGAGCGTAGCTTGGTGCCAGATAGAAACAGCTTCAAAGCTCTGTGGGGACCAACAACCGCTGCCCTGGTCGCCTTATTGCTAATGACTTTCGCGAGCGCGCCCCTCAACGCTGAGGATGCAGTCAATCTCCGCAAGGTGACCGCGGGACTGCACGATGGACACTCTTTCTCGCCATCTCTACGAGGTGACGGAGGCTGGCTGGCCTACGGAGTTCGAGAGTCCGTCAAGGGAACCTTCCAAACCAAATTCTATGCTCGATCTCTCGATGAAGGCGGCGTCTTCCGCTCGGTCTGGCCCAAACAACACCCATCACTCAAGGATGGAGAAGGGACCGCTTCCTTCACTGACATCCTCGCCTTTGACTGGTCTAAGGATGGCGAAAACAACGCCATGGTTGCCCTCCACAAGCGGAAGGGGCAGGAAGTCTTCCTTGAGAAGATGGAAGTCCGCATCGGCGGAGAAGGAGATCAGGGAGCCCCGTCGATCTCTCCGGATGGAAGCCAGTTGGTTGTAGTCTCCGAGGTAGGTGACGGGGCTGGCAGCGATCTGTGGGTTATCAACACTGTTGATGGAGCTGAGCCTCTTCAGCTCACCTTTACCCGCGAGTCTGAGCTAGCGCCGGCCTGGCACCCCAGCCAGCAAAAGATCATCCACGAGCAACGTAACCCTCTTGGCAGCGACATCTGGGAATTCAACCTCGACACCTTCACCCACAGTTCATTGCTGAGGCTAGGCACCAGCGACGAGATTCTGCCCAGTTATTCCCCAGACGGAGTTCATGTCGCCTTTCTGTCCAACAAAGACTCCAAGGACGGCTTGCGCTGGGACCTATTTGTCTTCGAGCCAGGCAAGTCGCTACCGAAATCAGTCATTAAGGGGGTTCGGCGCTCCGACCGTAGCCCCGGCTACTGCTGGGACCCCCTTGGGCGCTACCTGATTGCTGCCGTGGAAGACGAATTGGCCGGGTATCCCCTGGTCATCGCCCCCACCGATGGTTCAGAGCCACCACGCCTGTTTTCCGCAACCAAAGACAACATGGACCCAAGCATCGTTTCAGTAGGCGACAAAGTTCGTCTGACCTGGGTTGCTCTAGACGAGCGCGCCCCACCATCTCGCAACTACCGAATCGTCTGGCTCGCCGAATTCGGTCTCGCCAACTACGGCCTGGCCGCTGGCCTGGGCAGCAGCCCCTGAGCACACCGCCTTTGGCTCCTGAGAGCGTCGGCCAACGAGCAGTTCTGCTGCTCATTCTGCTCCTAACCTGCGGTGGCTGTGAGCCCCAACCGGCTAAGGCTAACCGAGCATCTGCTGCATCACCCGACTTTGAACCACGAGGCTCCCTACGCCTGGAATTCCTCGGTGGCGGAGAGGCCGCCGACATCCAAGACGGCTCCCTGCTTCCTGAAGACTCACAAATCGTGTTCTTTACCCGTGCCGAGGGGGCTGACTACCTCTACCTGCTGCAACGCTCTAACGGAGGCGTCGAGGTGCTCCACCCGTCGACTGGACAGGTCTTCATGAACAGCAGCCACGAACAGAGGATCATCCCGCACCGGCCCAAAGGAGCCGATGTCGAAGAGCAGGCACCTGAGGGATTTACCGGTGCCGGGACCGGCCTGTTCGAATACCTGCTGGTGGCTGCGCCAATTCCCCGCGACTTCCCCTCAAACTCCCAGGTCGAGAGCCTCGAGCGGCTGCTCTCCCCGCCCCCCTTCGTCGACGGTTACGCCGCCTTCCCAGCGGTGGTCCTGTCCAGCGTCAAGGTACGCTGGGGGACCGAATCTCTCTGATCCTGGCAGCTCTTCGCTGATGCTCTAAGGCTTCTTCAGCACGGCCCAGGCTTTGGAGAAGCTCTGCCAGGTGCTCGAGAATCTCAGGTTCAAAGGGCAGCAGATCCGCAGCTCGATGCAGATGTGACAGAGCCTGCTCGAGATCACCTCGCCGATAGTGAATCCAACCCATCGTGTCCTGATAGGCACCGGAGAAGGGCCGCTGCTCTAGGGCCTGCTCCTGCAGCTTCAAAGCTTCTTCAAGCCGTCGTCCGTCCTCCGCCCACAAATAGGCCAGCGCATTAAGGCCATCTGCTTGGCTCGGATGAAGAGCCAACAGCTCAACTAAAACTCGCTCACAGCTGCTCCGCTCACCCTGCTGAAGATGCCTGTGGGCCAACTGGAGTTGCAGGTTGATCCGCTGACGCTCTCGCTCAAGCCGTTGCCGGTAGGCCTGGCCACTCCCAGCAGAGCTCTTAAGCAATGGAACCGGCTCAAGCTCAGCAAGCTGGCGGAGGAGCTCCTCTTCGGCCGGCAGAACCACTGGAGCTGGACGCCAGCCCTGGGGCTGAGTCAGCAGCTGCCTCTCGGCTTCAATCTGCAGACTCAGCTCCGGTTCCAGTCCGGCGAGCTCAGCCAGACGCTGCAGCCCCTCCTCTGGACGGCCTAACACCGAATAGGTCCACGACAGCAACCGAAGAGAGAGAGGGTCTATGGTGGTGCCTGCAAGGAAGCGATTCTCCAGCAGCAGCAGAGCCTCTTCTCCACGGCCCATCTGCAACAGCAGCTTGATCTCATCCTCGACCAGGACTGCTGGGCCCCAACCACTGAGGTTGCGCATAATTCTCAAGTGCTCAAGGGCCCGATCATAGCGGCCCAAGGTCCGATAACTGGCGACCAACTGACGATGCAAGGGAAGCGCCGACCAATCTGCCTTCAGCGCCTCCTCCAGGCTCCAGATCGCCAATAAGGGGTCAAGTAACAGGCTTTCCATTAGGATCTTCAACACTTCAGCTGAGCGAGGCTCAGCGCGAAGGGCCTCAGCAGCAGCTTTGGAGGCCTCATGCCCCCGACCGGACTTCCACAAAAGCTGAGTACGTAGAACCTGCGAATCAGTCGAGGCTGGGCTCGACTCCCTCCAGCGAGCGAGCACCTGCAGCGCCCCATCCACATCACCCCTCTGACTGCGAATCCGATAGAGCCAATAATGAGGTAGCTCGGAACCAGTCGAGCCTAAGCCCAACTCCAAGGCCAGCTCCAAGGCCAGCTCTGCCTCCCGATTAGCACCCATTCGGTGAAGCTGAAGCCCCAGCTGATAATGGCCTCGCGGGTCACCCTCATCGAGCGCCACCGCCCGCCTTGCTGCCTCGACCGCACCTTCCAGATCAAGAAGCGAAGCCCGCGCGCTAGCCAGATAGCGCCACAAGCTAGCCTGTCGGGGCGCCAGGGAGACCGCTTCCTGCAGAAGTTCAGTAGCCCGGAAAGCGCGGGTATCCTCCTGCTTCTCAGCAACAACTTCCTGCAGAGCCATCTGAGCACCTAGAAAGCGAACCAGGACCGGGGGCTCCAAGCCTGAAAGAGGTGACCTGTATCGGGCATCCGGTCCTATAGAAGGCGCCTCAAAGCCGGTGAGATGCGCCGAACAGGCCACAACCTGACTAAGACAAAGCAACCAGCAGAGCGCCGCCCATGGGCAAGAACTCCTCGATCTGGGATAGCTTCGCGCGAGCTTCATCAGCTGTTCCGATAGACCCAAGGCTCACCTGCCAGCAGGCTCTTCATCCCGGGGGAGCCTGCACACCCTGCTAGGGCAACCAGTCGCCGAACAAGCCACCAAAGGCACCGATGTCGGCCCGGCTGCCATCAAGATCAAAGACCAGCGGATCACCGGCGTCGATACAAATGCTCCCTGGAGCAAGGCTCAGATCATCATTCAAAGGGTCCTGATCAGCACTGAAGGCAACAAAGCCGGGTTCTGCCCCTGTCGCTGCCCAGGTGGAGTTGATGTTGCCATCTGCCTGGGGGTCAAAGAAGTCGGGAATGCCATCACCGTCGCCATCGTGTGCATAGCCATTGGCGACCACATTGTAGCCAGCTTCATGGGGTCGATTGCCGACACCATCATCCAGGAAACCGAAGAAGTTCGTGGTCAAGCTGCTGAAGTCGATGGTGCTGGAGCAGGAGGTTCCTACAGTGTTGCAATGGAAGAGGTTGTATTGAACCTCCGCGGCACCCGAACTGCCATAAGGTGCCTGCACCGCTGAGCCGATCTCAATTCCGGCTCCGGTATTGCTGGCAAAGATGTTGTGCCGGTACACACCGCCAAAGGTTCGCAGCGCAGCACCAACCGCCGCTCCAACCGGAGAAATATTGTCGACAAACACATTGTGCTCCAACAAAGGGGCTGAGTTGTAGACAAACATGGCCGAGGCGCTACTGCCGGTGTTGGCGTTGAAGATGTTGTTGAAGAAACTCGCGCTGTTGCTGCTGGCCAGATAGACCGCCCCGCCAAAGTCAGTCGGACCGATGGAGTTCACCGAGTCAAGCGCACCGTTGGCTTCAAACAGATTCTGCACCACCTGACCACTGACGGTATTCAAATAGGCTGCAGCGCCATCGTGAGCATGGTTGCCCTGAAAGGTATTACCGGCGAGCTCGACAGGCCCATCCGGATTTTCCAACAGCAGACCTCCGCCATTGTCTGCGGCACTGTTTCCAGCAAAGAAACTACGTCGAATCACCGGCGCGCCGCCGCTGGTGTAGACCCCACCGCCGCCGCCAGATAGCTGCTCAGCAAGGTTGCCGGAGAAGACACAGTCATCAATTAGCAACGAACTGTTGCTAGCCGCGATACCACCTCCACTGCCGGTTGCCTGGTTCCCCTGAACGACCAGCGAGCGCAAGGTCGGCGAGGCCCCCGAGACCCGAATCGCTCCACCATTGCCATCGGCCGAAGTGCTGGTCGTCCCCACCGTCGAAGCTCCGGTGAGAGTAAAGCCGTGCAGCAAAGCTACCCGACTCTGGCCACCGTCAATGGTGACGATGGGACCGGAGCCCTCGCCTGGGTTCGCTGGGGTTGGTGCGCTAAGGATGGTCTGCGCTGCGCCATCCACACCAACAACCCGAAGGTCAACACCTGTGGGCCAGCTCACCGGCCCAACATAGTTACCTGCGCGCACATTGACCGCATTGCAGCCAGCTCCAGTCGCGGCACTGATGGCCTGATCGATGGTCAACCAGGGAAAAGTCGACGTCCCCAACGAGGTGCCGACAAAGTCATCATCAACGTAATGAGGACAGTCGCTGTCCAGACAGTCTATGGAGCCATCACCGTCGCTATCTGCGTCCTCTCCCAGAAAGAAGTCGCCGTCACAGTCATTATCGAGACCGTCGCAGAGTTCTTGAGGTGCCCCAGGAAAGACCGCGACGTTGTCATCGTGACAATCACCATCGCAGGTCGAGATGCCATCGCCATCCCCGTCTATGTCTTCATTACTGGAGACGTCGCAGTCGTTGTCCTGGTTGTCACAGATTTCAACATTACCCGGGAAGTTCAGGGCATCTCCATCATCACAATCGGCGCAAGCGATGCTGCCGTCAGCATCGCCATCGGCCTCCGTCACCGGCACAGTCCCGTCACAGTCATTGTCCAGGCCGTCACAGATCTCTAGATTGCCAGGAAAGCGCTCGCTATCAGCGTCATCACAGTCAGCACAGGACAGCGAGCCGTCCGAATCTCCATCGGCCTCACCTTCAGCATCAGCGAAGGTGGCGCTGTCACAGTCATTGTCAGCGCCATCACAGATCTCAGGGTTGTTGGGAAATACCAACGCGTTGCCATCGTCGCAGTCAGCACAGAAAGGCGAGCCATCTCCATCGCCGTCCGCCTCATTGGCGGCGAGACCGGCGAAGTCGGCCTGCCCATTGCAGTCATTGTCGTTGCCATCGCAAAGCTCCGGCGCTCCCGGATAGGTCTGCGGGTTCAACTCATCACAATCGTCATCTCCACCGCCGGCGACTCCATCGGAGCCGCACGGACTGTGGCCGTCGCCGTCCGTGTCCTGACTCTCATCGGTGGCTGCGTCACAGTCATTATCCACGCCACCATCGCACTGCTCTGGATTGCCCGGAAAACGGGCCGGGTCACCGTCGTCACAATCAGCACAGGCAGGCGAGCCATCGGCATCCAGATCGAACTCCGCGGCGCTGTTGCCACCGAGGTCGGCAAATCCATTGCAGTCGTTGTCCAGACCATCGCACAGCTCAGCGGCTCCAGGATAAGAGTTGAGGTCCTGATCGTCGCAGTCATCGCAGGAACGAATGCCATCGCCATCCCCATCAATTTCGAGGCCGACGTCAGCATTAGCAATGCCGTCGCAGTCATCATCAAGGCCATTACAAAGCTCGGGAGCACCGGGGAAGGCAGCATTGGAGTCATCGTTACAGTCCACACACGCCAGAAAGCTATCGCCATCCTCGTCTACTTCGTCGTACAGCAGATAACCATCGCAGTCGTTATCCAGTCCGTCGCAAAGCTCGGGAGCAGGATTCGTACCCCCGTAGACGGTAGGCCTGGCGTCGTCGCAGTCCCCCCCACCAAACACGCCGGCACCCGCCTCCTGATAGGGGCCACAAGGGATGTAGCCATCACCGTCGCTGTCCAACTCTCCACCAAACACTGTGGTTGCTGGATCACAGTCGGTATCAAAGCCGTCACAAACCTCAACAAGCCCCGGGTGGGCAGCTGCGGTACGGGGCTCGCAGTCACCGGCGCAAGCACTCACTCCATCGCCATCACCGTCCAGTTCGTCCTCACCAAGGGAGCCGTCACAATCGTTATCTTTGTTGTCGCAGATTTCCTCATGGGGGCTGTCACCCCCATAGACATCAGCGTCCTGATCATCACAATCGGCAAAGCAGATGATCCCGTCCCCATCAAGATCACCCTCATCGGGCCCGAGGCCACCATCGCAATCGTTGTCCTTGCCGTCACAGACCTCCTCGTGGGGGACAAGCCCACCAAAGATCTCGGGATCCGAGTCATCGCAGTCCTGGCCCCCGAACGCGACATCGACCACGCCATCGTTATCGATATCACCATCGATAAAGTTGGCGCTGAGGTTGACCACCACCTCGTAGGGCGAGCCGCCAGTCGGCTCGATGGTAAATCGGGCCACATCACTTAGTTGGCCAAAAGACTCAGGCAGTGGACTCAAAGTGAAGTCAATGGCGTAGGGGGTTCGCTGCTCCATCAGAAAAGGCAAATCCATGGCCAGTGAAAAGGCCGAGCCGTCATCAAAGCTGACCTCTGCAATGGTCTGCGCTGTGGCAGCCTCGTTCTCCAGGGGAGTGCTGGCCGAGTAGCTGCCTAGGATGTAGATGTCGCCAAAATTAAGATCGGTCGACGCGGGCGCTACACCTTTACAGCCAGAGAGCAGCACCAGCGAGACCGACACCGCAAAGATCAGCCTGAAAGTTCGCATCGTCACCATGTCTCAGTCCTCAAGCAGAGTTGTTAACCAATCCTTGCTGGCAGGAATTGTAGAGCGCTCCAGCCCGGCTGGCACGGGTCCATTCACTCCCCAGCTCAGTCTCCCACGTTACCGAGGTCGCCCCACAGCCGCTCTGCACCTCTACGCATCGGCAGCCATGCCGCCGCGACACAGATGATCAGAGATGCCACAGAGGCAAGCAGCAACCCGACCCACAAGCCCCCGCCAACCGCGCCGCCCTGGAGCTGCTGGGCCAACAGGAAGCCCACTGGAACAGCTTCTATGGTGACCACCAAGCCGACCAGCAGCAAAGCCAGCACCATATACAAGATCGCCCCGGGCCCCGAAGCCATCTGGGCCGCACTGTCAGCCTTAAAATTCGGATAGAGCGCGCCCATCCCAATGGCCAGGCCCGACAAGCCGACCGACAGTAAAGCAATGGTTCCCGCGGCCACCCAGGCATAAAGCGGGTCCACCGAGAGCATCGCGTTGGTCGACAGCACCAGGACCTCGCCGAGCAAAAGGGTCGGCCACAGCCCCATCAAAAACTTACTGAGCAGATATCGCCAGGCCCCAATGGGACTGGAGTGAAGCACCCAGAAAGCGCGTCCCTCCCTGGAGATAGAGGTGAACTGAAAGCGCACCGCAATGGAGGCCAACACCGCCCCTGCTACCCCAACATTGAGGAAGGCAATGACATTCTCCAGGAAGCTGGTCTCAAGGGGCAGAACGTCCAACGGCAAGGCCTTGACCGAATACAGGTAGATGGCCACCAGTCCCAGCAGCAGCAGGGCCTGGGTCCACTGGCCCGGCTCCCGAAAGAACAGTCGAAGGTCCTTTCTTAACAGACCTCGGTAAGCGGGTGAGGCCGGAGCGGTCAGCGCATCGATGAGACGCGTCAGACGAGGAGATCGAGAGGCTGAGCTACGCGGCGCCTCCTGAGCTCGGCTCCAGGCCTCGAAATAGAGCGGCGACACCACCCAACGCGCTGCAACCACGCTGGCCGGACAGGCGATCAACAACAAGCCAGCCTGAAGATAAGCCGGCTCAGCCGCACTGCCCAGGCTCCACATGCACAGCTCGCTCAGCCAGGTAGATGGTAACCAGCTGTGATCAGGAGCACGTACCACTGCGATGAACTCAGCAAGGGTTCCAAAAGACTCCGGATCGACCAGCCGCTCAGGCTGCAGGGTCCGCAGCAGCAGCAATACCGAGACCAGGAACAGACCAGAGACCAGCGCCATCACCTCGCGGATTCGCTGCGCAGAGAAGCCCCTCACCAGCAGGGCGGCGATGACCACACCCATCGCAGCAGGTGGCAGCAGGTAGCAGAAACCACCCACCAGAGCCGAGAGGTAGTAGAGCAGACCGCCATCGTAGACCCAGCCGTAAGCCAACAGCACCGGCAGACCAAAGATCAGCACCATCCACGACG
>CETG01430779.1_pt1 | contig 10595 bp, 11 predicted proteins | sample 361471 | NCBI WGS metagenome assembly CETG01 (sample SAMEA2622696, study PRJEB7988) | marine metagenome | isolation source: saline water (ENVO:00002010), including | reverse complement strand
ACAAAAGGAAATAAGTCATAGATAATAGCTAGCTTTATAGGCTATTCTCATTTTTACATTAATACCTCAACCTTTTATCAAAATATACACACTTGTCACATAGCCATACTTTATTTAAAATAAATAATTTAATAAGATCAGAATTTATTACCTATGTTCGCTAATGTACTCAAAATAAATAGGAAGATTAAATTAAATAATCTTGCAAACTTACTGACAATTATCCGATCTATTATTGGTATTCTTGCCTTATTATTCCTTACTAAAGAAGTATTTCTAATTGCTTGGTTATTAATTTTATTTGGAGGAATAAGTGACACTCTAGACGGCTGGCTAGCTCGGAAATCAACTGAAGGAGCTAGTAAATGGGGAGCCAGAATGGATCCTTTAGCTGATAAACTGATGCTTTTAGCCCCAATTCTTTGGCTATCTTCAAAAGGTATTTTACCTTTATGGTCTGTTTGGGTCTTATTCGCCAGAGAACTTATTATTTCATCATGGAGAGCAAATCAACAGAGTGGAGCTCCAGCATCAGTTCAAGGAAAACTTAAAACTATATTTCAATTTATAGCTATTTTATTAATGCTTTGGCCAGAATATATTTTTAAACCAAGTATTTATTTAATGTTAACTAAAACTGGTTTAGTATTATATTGGGTTGCATTATTACTAGCAATTACGTCTTTTTTTGATTATTTCAAACATCACATAACTTATCGTCAGCACTAAAATCTGGTTCAACATTGTTATTAACAGAATAATCATTTAGATAACTATCCTTAAACCCAGCTTCAAGATCAAATTTCTCTCTCCAATTTAAATCATTTTCTATCTCATTGGTATCAGTATAGAAATGTTCTAATCTTAGAGGAAAAGCTTTACGAGCTTTAGAATCTAAATTAGAGAAATTAAAATACCTTATATTTACATCTTCAGGTTCAAAATTAGCAGCTTTAGCTGCTATATGAATTAATCCCTTAAATGTAATAGCTTTCTTTCCAGAACAATTATAAATCTTGTTATTAGAGTTCTTAGAATCTAAGCTAAGTGATATTGCATTTGCTAAATCATAAACATGTCCTAGTTGAGTTAAAATCTGTCCATCACCAGGAAGTGGAATAGCTTTTTTATAAATAATCCTGTCAAAAAACCATTTTTCAATTGGATTATAATTTCCAGGCCCATATATATATGTAGGTCTAAAACTAGTAAAAGGAATTCCCTCCTTAATAAGCCAGTTCTCGGTTTTTGATTTGCCTATATGTCTACTTTGATGATCAATCGAAAATGTCTCATTAACAGGTAAAATTTCTGATTTCATGTAAACGCCAGCTGAGCTGATGTAAATAAACCTGAAATTTGGATAGCCAGTATGAGAAATAACTGAGGATGTATCTTCAAGAGTTCTTCCTGATGAATCAATAATAACGTCAAAAGTTTTTCCAGATAAGATCTCAAGATCTTTATTATTTCTCCTATCTCCAACAAGATGATGAACGTTATCTGGAACTAAATTATGGCCTCTTGTAAATAATGTAAGTTCATGTCCTTTACTAAGCAAAATTTTCACAAGAGATCTACCGATAAATCGAGTACCGCCCATAAGTAGAATTTTCAAAACATAACTAATTAGGAACTCATCTATTCAAGCGCGTAATGAGCACACCAAAACAGATGATTCAGGTGCATTATGTATTAAGAGTAATTTTTGAAAGGTATGGAAATCATTCCAGCAATAGATCTTCTTAATGGATGCTGTGTTCGACTGAATCAAGGAGACTATGGAAAAGTTACTGAATTTAACAGCGATCCCATAAACCAAGCAAAATCTTGGGAAGATCAAGGAGCAACAAGATTGCACTTAGTAGATCTTGATGGAGCTAAAAGTGGTAAGCCATTAAATCAAAGTACGATAGAAGGCATAATGAACTCCATAAATATTCCTATTCAAATTGGAGGAGGTATTAGAACATTTGAACGAGCTGAAGAATATCTTAGACAAGGAATAAATAGAGTGATATTAGGAACAATTGCTATAGATAAACCTAATCTAGTCAATGATTTGGCTGATAAATACCCTCAACGAGTGATTGTTGGAATAGATGCTAAGAACGGAAAAGTCGCTACGAGGGGATGGATCGATCAAAGTGAAAAACTAGCTATTGATTTAGCAAAAGATTTTTCTAATAAAAACATTGCAGCAATTATTAGCACAGATATTGCTACGGATGGAACATTATGCGGACCGAATATTACTTCTCTAAGAGAAATTGCTGAAATCAGTAAGATTCCTGTAATTGCATCTGGAGGAATTGGATCTATAGCAGATCTATTGTCCTTAATATCTTTAGAACAATATGGAGTTTTAGGCGTAATAGTAGGTAGAGCCTTATATGATGGAAAGATTCAGCTCCAGGAAGCTATGAAATCAGTTTCCGATTTCAGAATCCAAGATAGGCTAACAACGAATTCTTTCATAGCTTAAAAAGCTGTTTTACAAATATAAATATTTAGTGTTACTGGATCATTTCTATATAACTAGTTAGATTTTAACTATTAAATCTCTTGGTGATTTACTTGGACGATAATGAAGCTAGACAGATACTTTTACTAGCCCCAGACCTGCTTGGTCAATCTTTAAAGCAAAAGTTATACCGATCAGATAAAAGTCAATTAATAGCTTTATCCACAGAAGAGTTATTACGTCATCCCGATCTTGTCGTTTGGTGCTTAGAATCTATTGAATCAGCAAGTTCTATTGAAATTGAAATTGATAAGCTTCATAAGCGATGGCAAACCTCTGCTTTATTAATAATAGTTCCTGAGTCAATAAAGATAGATTCCTCTCAATTACTTCAATTTGAATGTTCTGGCCTATTGCAAGACCCAACTTTGGAAGTTTTAGAGGAATCTATACAAACAATTTTAAAAGGAGGCAGAATAGTTCGTTTGAAAGAAATATCTACAAATTTTCAAGACAAACAAAATATAACGATTGGTCTTGGGCAATGGTTATTAATTAGTGGTATACAACAAATAAATTCTGACCTTTTTGCAATTGATAAATTATTAACGCCTCCCCCAAGCAACCCTATAGTTTCCATAACTTTATATGGAAGGAAAAGAGAGTTAAAACAAGCTAAGGCTTTATTAAATCTTCTTTGGGGTCCTCCACTATTAAATATAGAAGCTATACCCTGTAAACTATTAAAATCAAAATCATCAAACCCAGAATACAAAACTAATATTACTTTAAAAGATAAAAGTGTATCTTCTATATGGCAGGAGATTTTTGAAAGTACCTCTACTACTATCGATCAAGTATTTGTTAATTCAACAAATACAATATTTGCTATAGATGCTTTAAAGACAAGTCTCAAAAGAAATCTATTAGACTCATTACTTACTGAATTAAATTTAGTTATAAATAAATTACAAAACTCCAGTGATTCCTCGACAACATTAGAAGATATGTGGATAGATTTACAAATAGAAATTAAGCAACAAGCAATTAGAAATTTTATAGGTACTTATAATCGCATATTCCTAAATGGAGAGCAAGTATTATTAAGTGAAGAGCTTGTTAAAATTCTTGATTTCACTACTACAGATGAAGAAATACCAAATTCAAGTCTATTATTAGATCCGCTTATAAAGAACAAACCTTTTCTTGTAGACGGAGATATTCTTCCTCCCGATAATCCACGTTCAATTCTTAAATTAGAAGTATTAGTAAACAACTGGTTAATAAGAACTGCAGAGCTAATATCATCAGAGTTACTAAATGCAGCAGCAGCATGGCCAGAGCTTAGACATAAACTTCTACAAGACTCATTAAATTCGACAAGAGAACTTGAGCGGTTGAGAAATCAATTAAACACACAAAATCAATGGCAAAGTTTGATAAATAAACCTATACGGTTATATGAAAGTAAAAGACTAATGTATACAATCAAAGAAGGTAAAATCATTACATTACTTATAAATGAATCAAGAGATAAAGAGCTAAGAAATTTAGGTTGGTGGCAGCAGCAAGTAGCCCTTTTAGTAGAAGCAAGAGATGCTATATCTCCACAAATTCAATCCCTAATAAAATATATAGGTGATCTTATGGTTATAATTCTTACTAAAGTCATAGGAAGAGCAATTGGCCTTATTGGTAAAGGAATTGCACAAGGAATGGGAAGGACTCTTTCTAAAGGATGATAATGGCTGATCTATTCAACTAATAAGCTTATTATTTATTACTATGATCATCGCTTTGAAAAAACTATTAATAGTATTTTCAATTCTTTTATGTTTTGTCTCTGGAGCTTATTCAGCTTTAGACAACGATAATTATGAAGGAAACATTTTTACTATAGTTACTGGAAATGGAGCATTAGTTCCTCCATCAACAACTCTTTCTGAATCTTTACAAAATAAAAGGACCGCCGTAATAGTTTATTATTTGGATGATAGTCGAACAAGCAAAGCATTTGCCCCTGTTGTCTCAGGAATAAAGCTACTGTGGCCATCAGAAATTGACTTAATACCTTTAACAACTGACGAGTTACAGAATAGAAATACTAACGATCCAACAGACCCTGCTTATTATTGGAATGGGAATATCCCACAAGTAGTTGTAATTAACGGTGAAGGAGAACTAATTTTCAGTAAAGATGGTCAAGTTAAGATTGAAGAAATAAATAAAGCTATAACAATAGCAACTGGATTGGACTCTCCCGAGTTTACAGTAAGTATAAAGAGTTTTAATGAATACAATAGTGAGGCAGCAAAAGATGGGTATGCAGATCCTAGATAAATTTAATTTTATAAACTAATGATTAATCCATTCAATCAGATATTAATATATAAAAACAACAAGAAATTATTAATCATTAATTTTTTTTTAACAATCCTATTATAAAGTAATGTTAATCCTTTTCCTTATAATAATTATAATACTGGTATATCTAGAATTTATTCAAAACATCAAACCCGAATCTCCCTTAAAAATAGAGCCTAAAGATTGGAAAATTACTAAAAAAAATCATCATATAAAAGCCAACGGCTGGATCGAAATATATAATCCTCATCAAAGAATGGAAATAATGATTCCAGAATTTAAAGTAAGTCCTACATTACTGTCTTATGAAAATCTAAATTATAAAAATATTAATATAAGAATAATACCTCATCATCCAGATTTTCTAGCGAGAAAAGATAATTATTGGGAATCCTGCATTGTAAAAAGTAGAAGTTTAATCCGAGTTAATATAATAATTACTATAGAGATTAAGGAAAATGATTTTTCTGATAAAGATTTAGAAGCCTTATGGATTGATGTTATTTGGCAAAACTATGGTCCTTTTGGATACTTGAACAAACAAAATGGTTTTCTTGTTCCTATATCTATTCCAGCAGAAGAAAACCCTACTAAGATTATTAAAATATTAGATAAAACTTATTTATTAAAGCCTATAAAGACTCATCTTCTTGGAAGATTAGATAGTCCTTATGATGTTCTAAAACAATACTGCGCAAAGATAGTTAAACCAGGTGATATTCTCACAATAGGGGAAACTCCATTAGCAATTATGCAAGGACGATATACTTCTCCAAGAACAGTAAAGATAACTTTATTAGCTAGAATGTTATGTCATAATTTTCATCCAACTAGTAGTCTTGCAACCGCTTGTGGCATGCAATCATTAATTAACTTAATTGGTCCCTCAAGAACCATTATTGCTTGGTTTATTGGAGCAAGTTTAAAGTTAATTGGGATAAAAGGATTTTTCTACAGACTTGCTGGAGAGCAAGCCAGATTAATAGATGACATAACTGGGACTACCCCTCCCTATGACAAGACAATTGTGTTAGGTCCAATAAATCAAAAAGAATTTTGTTCAAAGGCATCTAAGAGTTTAGGAATAGATGTTGCAATAGTTGATGTAAATGATCTGGGTAGAGTGAAAGTATTGAGTTCCAATAATAAAACAATAGATAAAGTTTTATATAAAGCATTACAAAATAATCCAGCAGGGAACGCTAATGAACACACTCCTATTGTTCTGATAAGGCCTTATAACGAAAATACCAGTAATATTAATATAATTAGCTAGATTTAACCCATTCATTTAAAACTAACTTGCTTAAAGAAGAAAAACACAAAGGTTTAATAGTTGAAGCTTTAAAAGCCAAACATCTTCCTATGTTTGCCTCAAGCAAGCAATCGGAAAGAATTGCTTGGATGCAAATAATGTTATTAAAAACATGGCTATCTGAAGCTGAAGCAAAGTTGAAAGGACTAATACCCTCAAGACAACCTAGATGTTTAGTTGCCCTAGAATATGAAACCCTTATAGCAATAATTGTTTTAAATCCAAACAATAGACGAGGCACTTCTTGGTCTATATCTTTGCCAGAATTTATCAATGAACCCCAAAAGATATCTAAGTCAGAAATAATTAAAATAATGTTATTAAAGGTTCTTAAACAAGAAAATAATATTGCTAGGAGTTGGATTATAAGATGTCCTTCAATGGATACACAACAACTATCGTTATTCCGAGAACAAGGTTTTCAACCATTAAAGATTTTGAAGACTTGGACTTATGCACCAATTGATAAAACAAAAAAAGAACACTTATCATATCCTAATAATATTTTTTGGGAACCTTTATCTAAATCCAACGCTAAGTTATTATATTTTCTAAAGAAATCATCAGAGTCAGTATATTTAAGAGAGTTACTAGATATTCAATGGGTTGATCTTTTAGATAATAATAAAAACACAAATGGAGTAATTGTTACTCAAACAAAACAGCAAAGATCCGCGATATTAGGATTAGCTACTCCTATTTGTGCAGAAAAAAAATTATCTTTAGAACTTATAAGAGATATAGCTTGGGATTCAAGAATTAATAATATATTAGCTATAACTTTAAATAATTTAATATGTTTAGAACCAAAGATTTCTATTGAAATATCTTCTGAAGATAAACAATTAAATAACATGATTGATAAGCTTAATTGGGTTGAACAATATGAGCAAGTTATTTTAGGAAGAAGTCTTTGGAAAAGGAAAATAAATAGCAAATTCATAATGAAAGAAAATTCCTTAAGTTCAATCTTTATAGGCCTCAAGCCAAATCAACCACCACTACCAACGCCTATATCTCATAATGACTAAAAGTATTCTAAAACCTATACCTAAATCTGTTTTAAGCCTTGATGTAGGTAGGAAGAGAATAGGTATAGCTGGCTGCGACCCTCTAGGAATTACTGTCACAAGACTTCCTGCGATTTTCAGAAAGGACTTCAACACAGACTTAAAGCAATTTATAGCTAGATGTAAAGAAAGAAATGTTAAAGGCTTAATTATTGGTCTCCCCTTAAACAAAAAAGGAGAAGAGACAAGTCAATCCTTATATTGCAAAAGATATGGAAAGCGCCTTGGACAATCCCTTGGACTTCCAATAGCTTGGGTTAATGAACATTCGTCCAGTTTGACAGCTAAAGAAAGATTAAGATTAAAAGATGATCGCTCAGGAAAAATAGACAGTGAAGCTGCTGCAATTATCTTGGAACAGTGGTTGTTTGAAGGTCCTGATCTGATAAATGAAGATTAGATACACTAATCTTATTAAAAGATTTATATTGAATCTTAAATTAATTACTTCAAAAAGAAACTAATCAATGACCCATTCAGATCAAAGTAATAAGGCTGATGTTCCTACTCTCTTAGTTCAGGATAGTAATGGTTCAGATCTACTTTGCTTTCTAGAACAGATTGTCCCTATTGAAAAGGAAGAATATGGACTTTTAACTCCAGTAGATACTCCGGTTTCACTATTCCGACTAAAAGAAGGGCAAGACCCAGAATTAGTTGAAACCATAAAGAAATCAGAACCTATTTTAGAAGTTGCTGATGTAGTTCTTCAAGAATATGATTTGAAATTAATTAGATCAGCTTTAACTCTTACCGTTTCAGGTGAACTAGAAGAACCAGATCCTGAAGAGCTAGAAGATGAAAACGACATAGATGATGAATCAGAAACCTATGAATTACTTGTTAGCTTTAGAGTGGAAGAACAAGAATATGGACTTTATATACCATTAGATCCATTTTTTATTGTAGCCAAAATAACTGGTAACAAAGCAACTCTTGTAGAGGGAGACGAATTTGATAGAGTCCAAAAACAAATAGAAAAAGTAGTTGAAGAAGTAGGTTTATCCAACTAATGAAAAGAACTTGGTTAAAACCAAATTGGGTCGCAAACAAGTGTATTCATGATATTGATATTACTAATCTAAGAAAACACAAAATAGAAGCACTTCTTCTAGACGTGGATGGAACATTGCTACCAAGAAAAGAGAAAAGACTACATAAAGACGTAAAAGAATGGTTGATTAAAGCAAAAAAAATTTTCGTCATCCATCTGTTAAGTAATAATCCATCTAAAAAGAGGATTAAATTAATAGCCGATGAACTTGACGTAAGTTATACATACAGAGCCTCAAAACCTTTTAAAGCATCTACATTGAATGCTATAAAAAAGTTTAATATCAATTCATCTAAAATAGCACTATTAGGTGATCGTATTTTTACCGATATTTTAATTGGTAACCGATTAGGTATCTATACAATCCTTGTCAAACCAATTGGATCAGATGGCTCTGTTTGTAATAATGATAATTGGCAAATGATAGAAAGAAATTTCGCGAAATTGTTGGGAGTAAAATAAAAATGAGCTTATGGGTTATAAAGATAGGTACTAGTTTACTAAGAGGAACTAATACTTTGTCTACAGCTAAAGTAATAGAAGGCTACTGTAAATGTATAGCATCCTCAAAAGACAAAGGAAACAATTTTATAATAGTATCAAGTGGATCTGTTGGACTTGGTTGTAGCCAACTCTCAATAAAGAATAGACCTTCAGACCTACTTTCCTTACAAGCAATAGCAGCTATCGGCCAAGGACATCTAATGAGCTTATATACTAAATCGATGAATAAATTTGGATATAATGTTGCTCAAATACTTTTAACTCGGTCGGAACTTGGAACAAGAGAATCGTATATCAATGCATCAAAGACATTAGAAAGACTTTTAGAATGGAATGTAATTCCAATTGTTAATGAGAATGATTCAATATCCAATGAAGAATTGAAATATGGCGACAATGACACACTTTCAGCTCTTGTTGCAGGAGCTATTTCAGCAGATCAATTAATACTCTTAACTGACATTGACAGACTTTATTCAAGTGATCCTAAAATTAATAAAGAAGCAACTCCAATAACTGATATACATTATCCAGAAGTATTGCAAGATTTTGATAAGATCTCATCAAACAAGACAAAATGGGGAACTGGAGGAATAAAAACCAAGTTAGGTGCTGCCCGTATAGCAACACAAAGAGGTATTAAAGTTCATCTGGCTGATGGTAGAGATTCAAAAATTTTAGGAGAGATTTTAGAGGGCTCTAGAGGGGGAACTGTTTTTCATCCAAATCCTAATCCTATAGCAAATACAAAAAGCTGGTTAGCAAATGCACTAAAGCCAGTTGGCTCAATTCATTTAGACGAAGGCGCCTCTATAGCAATCCAAGAAAATGGAGCTTCGTTATTACTTGTAGGCATAATAAAAATAAAAGGTGATTTCTCTTCTAATCAGCCTGTGAAAATATTAAATTACAAAAATAAAGAAATAGCTAGAGGAATATGTTCCTTTAGCAGTGAGAAAATTAGAAAAGAACTCAAAAATCAACTATCCTCATCTAAATCACCTGTCGTAATACACAGAGATGCTCTTGTATTAACAAGTGACCAGAATAATTAAGTAAGTAAAAATTAGATTACCCACCGAACCTTCTTCAAAATGCTTTTAAGTCAATTAACTACTTTTTTAAAGTCAGAAGACTCCAAAATTAAAGATTGTAAAATATTCCAAGACATAGAAATAAAAAAAGGTGCTTCTATAGAGATAGCAGAAGAATGTGATGTGACTTTTCTTGAAATTAATAGTCCTTTACAATCTAAATTAAAAGATACAAAAGCTTCCTTTATTTTATTACCAGATAAAATTGATTTAAAAACAATTGCAAATGAACTACAGATTTCTTGGGCCGTATGTGATAATCCAAAACTAATTTTTGCGGAGACACTAAGAATACTGATTCCTAAGTATAAAAATAAGCTAGGTATTCATCCTCAATCAGTGATTGGTGAGAATGTTATTTTTGGAAAAGATGTTTCAATAGGTCCAAATACATTTATTGGAGATAATAGTAAAATTGGCGATAACAGTATTGTTCATCCAGGTGTAGTTATATACGACAATGTTATTATTGGTTCAAATAATGAATTACATGCGAATTGTGTTATTCATCCAAATTCTACTATCAAAAATAATTGCATAATTCACTCTAATGCTGTCATTGGCTCAGAAGGATTTGGATTTATTCCAACAAATAAAGGTTGGGAGAAGATGCCTCAAACTGGTTCTGTAGTTATTGAAGATGATGTGGAGGTTGGAGCTAATACAAATATAGACAGACCTTCTGTAGGTGAAACATATATAGGTTCAGGAACAAAAATAGATAATCTAG
>CETG01191390.1_pt1 | contig 10598 bp, 7 predicted proteins | sample 361471 | NCBI WGS metagenome assembly CETG01 (sample SAMEA2622696, study PRJEB7988) | marine metagenome | isolation source: saline water (ENVO:00002010), including | reverse complement strand
TATGGTGTCTTCAAGCCTTTAGTTTTTAGAAAAGTCATGTATGGTTTTCAATTTTATCATTTGATTCCAGCAATGCATACTTTTTTTTCTTTAATTGCAGTTATCCTTACCTTTTTTAATCCATATTTTTTTCTTTATCTTATAATATATTTTATTTTTGATATAATATTTTCAATTATTTATAATAATTCAATTAAAAATTTCTTTTTTAGCCTTTTAGTTTATCCTTGCTTGCATTATAGTTATGGTTCTGGAATGTGTATAGGGTATATAAAGAGATTTATGAAATTATTAACAAGATAGATTTATTACTGACTTTAGAATTATGAATCAATACAAAATATTACTTTTATTTAGTCTTCTTTTCGGCCAGGAAATTCCAAATGACTTTAGCGAATTTCATGAGAGGAAAATTTTAATGGATTTAGGAATGGATTGGTCTCAAAATTCTATCTTTGGCCCAATACGTTTGATTCATAATGAAAGAGATAGCGATTCATTATTAATACGAAATCGTTTTGGTTTCGAAGCTTCGACTGATAATTCAAGAGCAATGTATGGTTATGGACATTTTACTTATAATAAGTTTTTTCATGGATATTTATATTCTAGAATTGTTAATGACCCTAATCTTTTTCAAAGATACTCAGGAGTTTCTAGAGATATCGCCCGTAGCGGATTTACTTCTGGCGAAACGGATCTTTCAGGGATTTGTTATGAAAATAATTGGTTAATATTACAATTTGGAAGAGGACGACAGAGTTGGGGGGCTGGTAATGATATTCAATTAGGTATTAGTGAAAACTCTAATCCATATGATTATGGAATGATAGATCTTGATTTTGGGAAATTAAAGGTTCGATATTTTAATGGTTATCTTGAAACTGATTCTTTATCGATTAGTAGATTTATTACTGGTAGAGGAATTGAATGGAATAACCAGAAAAATAGTGTATTGGGTCTTTCAGAAGTTGTAGTATATTCAGGAAAAAATAGGACTATTGACTTTGCATACCTTAATCCGATATCAACACATCTTGAGATTGAGTTGAATGATAAACAAAATAATTTAGGGACAGATAGTGGTAATGCAATTTGGCAGTTTAGTTTGGATTATTTATTATTGAAGAATATTAGAATTTCTTTTAATTATTTATTCGATGAGTTTGTTCTAGATAAAGTACAGAAGGATAAAAATAAAATAAGTTCAGGGGCGTATTCATTAAAATTTGTATATATTCCTAAAGTAAGTAATATTTTTAGATTAACAACTTTTTATACCTCTATCATAAAGGTTGGGACTAATACTTTTAGACATGAAGATGGTAATAATAATTTTGTTAATAGGGAATCCCCTTTAGGTTGGATAGGAGGAAGTGATAGTAGAGAATATAAGTTAGGAATTAATAGCTTTATGAATAAGAAGAGAATAATGATGAAATTAGGTATTGGAAAAAGGGAGATAGGTGAAAATACTATTAATAAAAATACCTATTATAAATATACTAATTTTGTTAAAGATGAATTTCCTAGTGGTAAAATTCAAACAAAGGTTTTTATAAACGGAGAATTTCATTGGTGGGTTAAACATTATTTAACATTTATTATTGATTATGATTATAATCTCATAGATAAAAATAACAAATTATCTGAATTAAATTTTGGGATTAATATCTTTTACCCTATCAATGCTAAAATATGAATATTCCTTTTCATAAACCTATATTACCAAATAGCCTTGATGAAATCTACTCTGATTCAATTAAAGCGGGTTGGCTTACAACAGGTTCTCAAGTTAAAAAATTTGAACTGGTTTTATCAAAATTCTTGAATTATAAGTATGTAGTGGCACTTAATTCTTGTACTGCAGGATTGCATTTAGGTCTTGCAGCAAATAGATTTAAGAAAGGAGATAAATTTTTAGCACCTACATTGACTTTTGTCTCAACTATAGAGTGTGGAGAATATCAAGGTATGCAACCAGTTCTTATCGATAGTAAGAAAAATGGTTTTACACTTGATCTAAATTATTTAGAAGATGAGATCAAAAAAAAATCAGATGTTAAAGCAATTATCCCTATGCATTATGGCGGAGAAGTAGTTGATATGGATTATATTAAAGTATTAGCGGAAAAATATGGTCTTTTTGTAATTGAGGATGCTGCCCATTCTCTTGAGAAAAGTATAAATAAAGGAATCAATAATTATAATAATCATGCAATTGTTTTTTCTTTTTATGCAAATAAAAATATTACTTCAGGTGGAGAAGGAGGTGCATTTGCAACAAATAATAACAAATTAGCAAACATGGTAAAAAAATTATCACTGCATGGTATTACAAAAGATGGATGGAATCGATTCAAAAGTTTTGGTAAATGGGAATATGATATTACAGAATTAGGCTATAAATATAATATGACAGATATTTCAGCTTCTTTTGCCTTGTGGCAATGGCGTCATTTAAAGGATTGGCAAATAGCTAGGCGTAAGATTGTTGATATGTATATTGATGGTTTAAAAGATATTGAAGGGATAATATTACCAGAGGTTCCTAAAGATCATGCTATGCATCTTTTTGTTATTCGACTTAAGACAGAGTTATGGAATATATCAAGAAATGATTTTATTAATAAGATGAATCAAAAAGGTATAGGTTTAGCTGTACATTATAAACCCATCCATCAATTATCTTACTATAAAAAAATATATAACTTTAAAATGAAAGATTTTCCTAGAGCAAACCATCTTTACAATTCAATCGTATCTTTACCTATCTATCCTACGCTAAAAAATAAAGAAATTGAATATGTTATCGAATCAATAAAAGATATTTTCTATGAAAATTCTATTTAGGATTTGTGTAAAAAATATTTACAAATTAGTGGATATTATCTTGATAGTTACTAATTATCATTAGTGACATTCATTCCTTGTATCAATAATGATATAACAATAAATTAGACTGATAATATTTCCGAGGTATTATTTACAGGGCTATTCCTTAAAGGTAAATGTAAGTTATAGCTACTACACGATCATAGTGGTAACTCTGACAGCTTTTTCAGAACTGTGATTTATATCACCCTCGAGAAATTTGGATTTGTTTTTAATATTGTTTTGAACCAAAATAGAGGCAATGGAATTAACATCTAGAATAACTGCAGTGCTACTAGCAATACTATTATTGCCATTATTATTATTGGTTGCACTTATTAGTCTATTTATTCAAGGGCTACCAATTATATTTATACAACCAAGGGTTGGTAAGAATTTTAAAAATTTTAATATATACAAATTTAGAACAATAAAAAATAATGGAAGTAATACAATACTTGGTCATAATGGAGAATTATTACAAATTACTCGCTGGGGTAAATTTTTGCGGAAAACAAAAATAGACGAATTACCTCAATTGCTTAATGTAATTAAAGGTGATATGAGATTTATCGGACCTAGACCAGAGGTTCCTGAATTTGTTTCAAAAGATACTTTCTCTTTTTTAAATGATATAAAACCAGGTCTTTCAGGATACTCTTCTATTATATTTAGAAATGAATCTGAAATTCTTTCTATGATTGATTCAGAAGATCCATATAATAATATCTTAAATATTAAACTAGCCTTAGATAACTATTATGTTACCAAGAAAGGTTTTTTCCAAGATCTAAAATTAGTTGGTATAACTATTTTATCTTTGTTTACTCCAAAACGTATGGGGCATTATTTATTTATAAAACTCTTAAAAATTGAAAATAGTGATAATTTTAATTTTGCAGAGATTATTGAAAAGGCACGGATAAAAATATCGAAGCACAAAGAAATAAATAAAAATGATTCTCGTAATATCAGAATAATGATCTTGTCTGATATAATTACAATTCTTAGTAGTTTTATAATCGCAACATTTGTTTATAGTAATTTTGCAATTCCGGAGCTTTACTATAATCTAGATTTAAATTTTATCATATATACATTTTTAGCTGTTAAAATGAGCTCTTATTATTTATTCGGACTATACAAGGGTATGTGGAGATATACAGCTATATCTGATATATTTCATGTTTTTAATGCTAATTTTGTTTCGACAGGTATTCTTTTAATACTTTTTATTAATATCAAAGGTTTAGAGAATTTAACTTATTCGATATTATTTATTGATTTTATACTATCGATTGGTATTACATGTTTTACTAGGATAGGAGTAAGATTGATATATTCTCATTTATTAAACCCTAAATCTTATAATATAAACCTTAGAAAACGAGTAATCTTAATTGGTGCTGGTAAAACAGGCGAATTTATTTGTCGGGAATTATTAAATAATTCAAAACATTTAATGGATCCAATAGGGTTTTTAGATGATGAAAAAGATTTAAAAGGTAAGTATATACATCGTAGAAAAGTATTAGGTAAAGTTTCAGATCTTAATGATTTTCTTAATGATTTTGATGAAATTTTAATTTGCTGTCCAAATGCTCCTCGAAAACAAATATTTCGATTGATTGAAAAATGTAAAAGTATTGGAAAATCTTATCGGATTTTACCATCCCCAGATGAGATGTTATCTGGTAAGTTATCATTAAATGAATTAAAGGAAGTCTCAATTTTAGATTTATTAGGTAATAATGAAATTGAATTAGATCAAGAATTGATTAGGAACTATATTCATGGTAAGAGGATTTTGATAACAGGTGCTGGGGGTAGTACAGGTGCTGAATTAGTTAGGCAATGCTTAAGATACGAGCCTGCATTATTAGTTATTTTAGATAATAATGAATATAGTTTATTAAAAATAGAAAGAGAGATTTTATCAGAAGGAAGTAATGTACTTGTAAAACCTCTTCTTACAAATGTGAGGGATCTTGATATCCTTGGTAAGGTATTTAATGAATATGAACCGCAAATTGTTTTTCATGCTGCTTCATATAAACATGTATCAATGCAAGAATCTTTTCCTTGGGAGGCCATTGAAACAAATGTTCATGGTACAAAAAATCTAGTCAAATTATCACAGCAACATAGTGTTGAAAAATTTGTTTTAATTAGTACAGATAAAGCATTGAATCCAATCAATATTATGGGTGCAACAAAACGTTTAGCAGAGGTTATTTGTCAAGGAGCAAATCAAAGTTTTAAAACTCGTTTTATGGTAGTACGGTTTGGTAATCTTATTGATAGTAATAGGAGTATAATCCCTATCTTTAAAGAACAAATAAGGTCTGGTGGCCCTGTTACTATCACAGATCCTAATATGGAGCGTTATTTTATGTCTTCATCTGAAGCCGCACAATTAATATTACAGTCTGGTAGTATAGGTAAGGGTGGCGAAATTTTCACATTGGATATGGGTGCGCCAATTAAAATAATTGATATAGCGAATGAATTGATTAGGCTGTCAGGCTTCGAACCAGAGATTGATATACCAATTAGTTTTATTGGGGCTAGAGCTGGGGAGGATACTATAAATAATAATAAGTCCAATGAATATTCTTATTCTAAAACAACACATGATAGAATACTTCAAATCCACCCAGAAATCTCAGAAAATAAAGTAAATGAAATTTCGAATCGTATAATGAATGGTGAATTAGTCGGGCATGAATTTGATAATGGGATTCTTAGATCAATTTTATCTTCTTTAGTACCCGAATACCAACCTTTAAATAAAGATCAAGTTGAGCCATTAGTTCTGAAAATTTCACCAAAAGCACAAGCATAACCAATTGTAATGTGCATTGTAGTCAAACAATAGTTTTCTTAATCAAAAATTAATATCTTGTTCAGCTGCAAGATTATTAAATTTAATTAATAAAAATTTACAAATTTTCTATGATGCCCCTTATATCAATAAATCCTTCTATAGGTAAAGAAATAAAATCTTATCCGCAATTTTCTGAGGAAAAAGTGAACCAAATTATTATTGATTCATCTAAATGTCAGAATCATTGGAAAAAGACTAATTTAGAATTTCGTTTAGATTGCCTTAAACATCTTTCTGAAATTTTAAATGATAAAAAACGTGAATATGCTTCTCTTATGGCAGAAGAAATGGGGAAACCGTTAAAACAAGGTAAGAGTGAAATTGAAAAATGTATTTTTCTTTGTGAATATTATGTAAATAATGCTGCATTATATCTTCAGGATAAAATTATTGATATTGAAGGACAGAAAAGCTTTGTAATAATTCAACCTATTGGATTAATTCTAGGCGTCATGCCTTGGAATTTTCCTTTTTGGCAAGTTTTCAGATTTTCTATACCAACATTAATTGCAGGTAATGGCGCTTTATTAAAACATGCTTCTAATGTTCAAGGATGTGGATTTGCGATAGAATCTGCTTTTTTGGATGCAGGATTTCCAAAAAATTTATTTAAAAATATTTCTATAAGTGGAAGTAGAGTTTCTAGCTTTATAAAAAATGCGAGTATTTCAGCTGTCACGATAACTGGAAGTACACCAGCTGGAAAATCTGTTGCTCAGGTTTCTGGGATGGAATTAAAAAAAACAGTATTAGAATTAGGTGGTAGTGACCCTTATGTTATATTGGAAGATGCGGATATAGAAAGATCAATACAAGCTTGCATTGAAGGAAGAATATTAAATACTGGACAAAGTTGTATATCTGCTAAAAGGTTGATAGTTGTTGATAGTATTTATGATAATTTTTTACAAGGTATAAAAAAAAGTTTAATGTCAAAAATCATGGGAGACCCGAATGATGATGTAGATATTGGTCCGATGGTTTCTCTTGAAGCAAGAGAGGAGGTACATGAACAAGTCCAAAAATCTATTATCCAAGGTGCAACACTTCTATTAGGTGGCTTTATACCTGAAATCCCAGGAGCTTTTTATCCTATTACATTATTATCTGAAGTAGAGCCAGGTATGCTAGCATTTGATGAAGAAATATTTGGGCCTGTTTTTTCTATCGTAAGAGCAAAAGATGAAAATCACGCAATAAAATTAGCTAACCAAACGCCTTTTGGATTAGGTGCGGCAGTATTTACTGAAAATATTAGTAAAGGAGAAGAGATTGCAAGACATAGGCTGAATTCTGGTATGTGCTTTGTAAATGATTTTGTTAAATCTGATCCTCGTCTTCCATTTGGAGGTATTCGTGAATCTGGATATGGTAGAGAACTATCAATCTATGGTTTGATGGAATTTGTTAATATTAAGACTGTGGTTATTAACGATAAAAATTAGTATTGCAATATTTAATGAGAATTATCAAAACCTTTACTTTTTATTTAATTATTATTCATTGTATAATTTTTTCTCAAAATAATAAATTATTTTGGGATGGTAGAGATTGGAATAAAATAAAGGGAAAGGCTAGCCATGATAATAAAATTGAGTTTTTAATTAAGAAGGCATATTTGGAAGGAGCCTTGGATGGAAGGCTATATGGATACTTAAAAACTTGGGAAGATGATAATGCAATTGCTGATAGAGTTTTTTCTGAAACTGTAGATTATTTATCAATAAGAGAATTAATTAAAAATATTGATTATTTTTATGATGATCCATTAAATAATTATATACCTCTTCCTTCTGCAATAGTTATCGCGAATATGTATGCTGGAAGGGAAAATATTTATAATATCGAATCTTATATTAAACTTACAAGGGAATGGATTAATGGGTTGATATTAGACCTGGATACTTTAGACTATACAAAGATTTTAGAACAAAAATTAATTAAACAGCATAAAAAATCTTTTAATCGATTCGAATAAATCCTGCTTTTTTATGCCATGCGAAAACACGACTTTCTCCAATAAATTTTACTTTAGAAATATTAAAGTCAAAAGTAGGGGGTTCATCTGTTCTTAAATCAAATTTTGCGGTTTTTACAGTAGAAAAACCTGTTTGTAATGCTGGTTCGTAATTATAAATAAGTACAATTCTTTTTTCGTCAATAAGGATTTTGTCTGCAGAATATTCAGATAAAAATCCTTCTAAATAATCAATAGGTTGTTTTAGATGATTAGTTATTTCAATATTTACCAAAATTTTTGCATTATCAATCACGCGAGGTCGTATTTCTATTGTGAATGGTTCTCTTTCTTGTCCAATTATTAGAGATGATAACAAAATAAAAATCAAAGTTAGTTTCATAGCACTGAAATTGGGAAGAAATATCATTATACAAAAGAAAAAGCTATGATATATTTTTTAAAAAAAATTGTATAATCAGTATATGATCTATTCAATATTTTATTATTTAAAAAAAAATATTTTCTACATAAGCTATATTTATATATCATTTTGTTATTCTCAAGTTCGTGTAGGTGAATGGGATGCTCTAACTTCAAATATTTATATTAATGATATTACTATAATTGAAAATAATATATATGCGGCTTGTAAAGGTGGAATCCTATCCATTGAAAATAATGGATATTCAACTTTTACAACTGTTCATGGTCTTTTGGGAATTGACTTGTTATCCATTACAAAAGATAACGATAATAATTTATGGATTGGTGGTGATGTTCCTCGAGGTTTTCTACAAGTATATGATCCGATAGAGCGTCAATCAGTATTATCTTTTGATTTTCAATTAACATCAATTTTAGATATCCAAGTAAAAGATTCTATAACATGGGTATTATTTCAGGATGGACAAGATAATGGACTAATGAAATTTATTTATGATGAAAAATGGGAGTATCGAGATTCGTTTAGAAACTATCCAGAAGAAATAAGAAGTATTAACTGTTTTACTTTAATTGATACAATGATTTTTCTTGGTACTAATGAAGGAGTTTATTTTTCTAGTACAAATAGAAATTTAAAAAACCCGTATTCATGGTTAAAAGTTATAGATAATTTTAATCAACCTATTACATCGATGGATGTTGATAGTATTGATTTAGTTTTTACAACAATGAATAGTATTAATAAATATTCCCCACAAATTAATGAATTAAATCAAATTGATTTTTTATTTGAAATAGAAAATGCTCAAAATGTTTTTGTTTCTAAGCATGGGTATTGGTTTAGTGATTTAAAAAAATTATATTTATCATCATTGAATAATGATCTAATAATTGAAAATAATTTTGAAATATTATCAATTAATTACATTGGTCATAGATATATTATTGGTACAGAAAATGGTTTCATTTTTTTAGAAAATAATAATAATACAGGTGTATTTGAAATGCATACTTTTATCCCTAATTCACCTGTTACTAATAGTTTTTCTGCTATTGAAGTTCTTGAAGATGGAAGACTGGTAGGAGGGAGTAGCAAAGGTCTTTCTATTTATAGTAATGATGGTTGGCGTAATATATTAGAAGTGGAAACATTGGGCTCTGAAGTAATTAACTCAGATTATAATTTTGAAAAATTTATTGCTGATACCGTAGCATATGATTTTGGAAGTTATATCGCGGATATTGAACAAGGACCAGATGGGTTACTATATTGTGCAATAAGAGGTTCATACGTTTCATATAGTGATCCACCAAGAATTAGTGGCGGTGTCATAATAGTCGATATAGATAATCCTCAAAATATTGCAATATTAGATACAACATATTTAGGATTTTATTCAACACCAAATAACGATAGACCTTATCAGATTACTTTAGATATAGAGTTTGATAATTATGGAAATTTATGGATTGCTAATCCTTATTGCATAAATGGAAATAATCCAATACATGTTAGATCGCCTGATGGAGTTTGGAGACATTATGGGGCAACTGAGACTGAAACATATATAAGCCAATCACCAATATCGATTGCATTTGATTTGTTTAATAGAACTTGGGTTTCAGCATTCCAAGTATCCGATGTCAATATAGGGTTACCAAATGGAGGTATTTTCCTTTTAACATATGAAGGGAATCCGTATGACCCTATTAATTTCTATTGGAATGAAATCAATAATAATGGAACAGTTTGGTCATTAGGTATTGGATCAAATAATCGTTTATATTATTTGACTCCTTCAGGCCTAAATTATTTTGATTTAAAGCAAGGACAAAATCCAGTCATTAATGAAAACTTATATCCCTTTTTTCCAAATATTTCTTTTGGATATGGTTCAAAGATTAAAATTGATTCACATAATAATATTTGGGCTAGTTCAAATAGTAGAGGAATACATGTCCTCTTAGAGAATACAACATATTGGCCTGATATTAATGGATTTGATATATCAAATAGTCCTTTGTTATCTAATGAAATAAGTGATATTGATTTTAATTATGATAAAAATTTGGTATATATAGCTACCAGTAAGGGTGTAAATATTTTAAAAATTCCATTTGGTTCTTCAAAAAATAATTATAATAATGTAAAGGTGTTTCCGAGTCCATATTATATTCCTTCCGATAAACCTATGATAGTAGATGACCTTGCATATGAATCATCATTAATGGTGATGACATTAGATGGGTTGGTTATAAGGAATATTAGATCACAAGGATTAGAAAATGATGGCCCACAACTATCATGGGATGGAAGAGATAGGAAAGGAAATTATGTTGGAAGCGGAGTTTATTTATTAATGATCTATAGTGATAATGGGGGTAATATTATTGAAAAAATCACAGTTATTAATAATGATTAATTTTTTGGTT
>CETG01017129.1_pt1 | contig 10621 bp, 11 predicted proteins | sample 361471 | NCBI WGS metagenome assembly CETG01 (sample SAMEA2622696, study PRJEB7988) | marine metagenome | isolation source: saline water (ENVO:00002010), including | reverse complement strand
AAATCCCAGGAGAATTTTGTCCCAAACGTTACGTTCCTTTTCTAAAGGGCAATAAAAGCCTGGAATGCTCCTATATAAACAAGTGGCTGTGAAGCCAATATCAAGATATCTCCTTAGGTTTTCATAAAACACACTCCTGAAATTTCTTTTCTTATTAATCAATCCTCTTTTCAAAAATGTAAATCGTGATGTCTTCGTCAATATTTTCAACTTAGAAATCGCTTTGTAACTCCTATAGCATTAGTTGAATTAGCGATTCTTATGAATCCAGTTTCATTATATGATCATAAAGTGAACGCAAATTCAATAGAAAATGCTCGCAGATAAATTACACAAGTTCATTGCTTAGGATGACTGATCCAGAAGCAAAAATGGAAGAAGGCTTAAATAGCAGTAATGAAGTAAGATCTCATGGATTTTTAAATATTGTATTCTCAACATTTATAAGTGTATTTCTAGCAGAATTGGGGGATAAAACACAGATTGCGACGTTATTATTATCGGCTGAATCAGGTAAACCTTTCCAGGTTTTCATAGGAGCTGCTTTAGCATTGGTTTGTTCAAGCCTTTTCGTAGTAGCTTTAGGGAGGTGGTTTTCTACAAATATTTCTCAAATACGAATTAAATTCTTTTCAGGTATTTTATTGGTGTTACTAGGTATATGGTTTGGAATACAATCAGCCCAATACTTCATTAGCCCTACTTAGACTGAATCAATGGATTTAACTCTACTGTTATCTACCTTTACCACAGTCTTTGTTGCTGAATTAGGCGACAAAACTCAAATAGCAACTTTTGCTATTAGTGGTACTACTAACAGACCCTATGCAGTCTTTCTAGGTTCCTCGGCTGCATTGGTTACAACAAGCCTCTTAGGAGCTGTTGCAGGAGGTTCAATATCATCAATTCTTCCCGAAAGACTTCTAGAAGGGATAGCCTCAATAATTTTCATATATCTCGGCCTAACATTTATTCTAAATTCAATAAGAAGTCAAAGAGATCTAAATAACACACAAGTCTAAATTAAAGTAATTATTATGGTATATGATTATAAGGAAGGCACACCATAGGCCTAATAATCCCACGCACACTAATTAACCTTTTTACGCCATATCAACTTAATTCAAACATGATTTCAACATCTAAAATACTTAATTACTTATCTGTAGATGAGTCAATAGAACAAAGAAAATTAGAAAAAGCTCTCAAAATAACAAAGAAATCTGATCGTTTAAAACTCGAAATTGCTATTAATGCTTTTAAAAAGTTACAAATAGTAGATTCAGATCATTCGGGTAACTTAAAACTCCATTCTGACAGTCAGTCGATTAAATCAACTATAAGATGTAGTAGTAAAGGATATTGCTTTGCTGTTAGAGAAGATGGTTTAGATGATATATATATTAGAGAACATCACCTGAATAATGCATGGCATGGGGATATTGTTTTAGTTAAGTTGACAAAAGAAGCTGAAAGAAGAAGAGCCCCAGAGGGAGTTGTTCAATGCATCGTCACGAGAAACACTAAAAGTCTTATATCCATTATCAAGGAAGAAGACTCAAGAATATATGCTTCACCATTAGATGATAGAATTTTAGTTAATATTAACCTAGAAGAAGTTGATAGAAAATATATAGATAATACAGAGGAAGAAAACATTGTTGAAGTTAAAATAGTTAGTTATCCTTTTGCTCAATATCCTGCTGTAGGTAAAGTTGTTAGGAAACTTTCACTAGACAAAGGCTATCTAGGTGATTTAGATATCCTTCTTACTAAATCTAATTTACAAGACGATATTGAATGTCCCCCTGCCAAGTTAAAGGATATTTCCGACATGGAAAGAATTGATTTAACTGGCCAAGACTCCCTACTTCTATGCGGATGGGAACACGAAACAGCGCCTGGTTTACCAGCTTTATTTGCTGAACATTGTGAATTTGGAACTCGTATATGGCTGCATTCACCAGCTGTTGCTGAAAGGTTTTCAATAGGAGGAAAAATAGATTTATGGCTAAGAGAAAAGGGGGAGGCATTATGCCTCGGTAATCAATGGAGAGATTTGCTTAGTTGCTCATTGAATAACAAATCAAAGTTTATTCCTAATAAGATTTCTGAAGCTGTAACACTTTCTATTGATATAGATAATAAAGGAACTATTCTAAACTGGGAATTCTGTCTCAGTAGAATTAAACCTGTTGATTATGTCTCGTCTAAGCAAATTGAATCTATTAGCAATAGAAAACCAAGAGCAAGAACAATACCAAACATTTTAAAACCACTTAAAGATCATATAAGTCAAATTCAAACAATACTATTTATAAGTGAAGAATTAGAAAAGAATACAAGTCTATTGGTTGAAATGGATTTGCCAGCAGCGAATATAGATCGAATAAGTGAAATGAAATGGGAAAATCCAGGAAGAAATTACTCAGGCTGGAAAAAACCTCTTAATAGGCACGATTCCAATTCAATACTAAACTCCTTTATAAAAGTAGCAAACACTATATGGTTTTATCATGCATACAATTATAAGATTGATACAATTTACACCGAATCCAATCCAATTGAAAAGAACACAATTAATGATCTAATTAAATCAGTTTTAGCAACAAATATCGAATTAGAACTAGATCAAAACGGAAATATTAGTCTCTCAGATTTAATAATATCAATTCAGAGTAACGATAACAAAAGAATTTTCTACAAAATATTAAAGCAAATAATTAAAGATAAAAGTATTAAATTATCAAATCCATCAGAAGTTATAGATTTTAATTCAACAGAATCAAAATTAGATTATAGGTATCAATCACCTTGGCTTTGTAGTCTTAATAATTATGTTGATATTTTTAATCAGCATTTATTAGTTTTATTGCTAAAAGAAGGTAAATCTAAGGAAAAGGCTAGAAGCAAAGTTTCTGTTAATTTAGGATTAATGAATTCATGGAATGACTTGAATTGGCCATTATTTACTGATAGTATTTATAAACAAATATCAACTGTTGCTACATCGGAATTGTTAGAGATAGTTAAACGTAATACTCATAAGATAAATAATTTCAATTCAAATATTATTTCCATGGCCAAATCTAGAGAGGCATCACTTCTACTCAATCATGATTTAGACGCATGTATAACAGGAGTTCAAAGCTATGGTTTTTTTGCGGATATTCCTCCTTTAATGTTTGAGGGGTTAGTTCATGTAAGCACTTTAAATGATGATTGGTATGAGTATCGTTCTAGACAAAACATGTTAATTGGAAGAAAGAATAAGAAAACCTACCAATTAGGTGACAAGGTATTACTAAATATATCTAAAATCGATTTACTAAGGAATCAAATAGATCTTGTAATAAGCAAATCAAATTCTATAGATAATTCAATTGTAGAGAATACTCAACAATCAACAATTAAAGTAGATATCACTTAAATGGATCCAATTGTTCTTGCTATTACAGGTGCATCAGCAATACAATTAGGCGAGAAGTCATTAGAACTTCTTCTGAAAAAGAATCTTAATGTTTATCTAATTTTAAGCAAGGGCGCCTATGAGGTCTCACTAAAGGAAAGAAATATTCAAATTCCCATAGATCCTATTAAGCAGGAACTATTCTGGAGGAATAAATTAAATGTACAAAGTGGAAATCTCAAATGTCATAAATGGAATGATATTTCAGCGTCAATTGCTAGTGGCAGCTTTCGAACTAAAGCAATGGTTATTGTTCCATGTACAATGGGAACCCTGGCTAGAATAAATAGTGGTTTCTCTCATAATTTAATAGAAAGATGTGCTGACGTTCATTTGAAAGAAGGTCGAGATTTACTTATATGCCCAAGAGAAAGCCCATTAAATATTATACATCTGAAGAATATGCTTTCACTTTCTGAAGCTGGTGCAAAAATTATCCCTCCTATTCCATCATGGTATTCCAATCCGAAATCACTAGACGATATGGTTAATTTTATAGTGGTACGTTTATTTGATGCAATAGGAGAAAATATAGGCGAAATAAATCGCTGGAAGTGCTAATTTATGAAATCCCTTCGTGACACATTTCTACTAATTAGTTTATCTCCCTTAATTTTTTTAGTATTAATATCAGTATTAAATTTAAAGGATAAATACTCATTAAAGATTTTAACCTTTGAAACCCCTGAGTTAAGGTTGGGTACTATTTTTCTTGTGGGAGGAGGTATAGGATTTCTTAGCTCTTTTGCAGGAGTTAAAGGCATTACTACAAATTATAGCTTCACCTCAAAAAAGAAATATATTTTCACCAATGAAAAAGAAATCTTATCTTCTGAAATTAATGATCTAACTGACGAATTTATATCAAAAGAAAATGAAATTGACCAATCTGAAAAATATATTGAAAGGCATCCACGAGATCCTCTCCCTACTATTACAGTGCCTTATAGAATTCGTTCAAGAAAAACCAATGATCAATACGAAAGCAGTAGTTCATCAAATTCTAATTCTAATATTTCAGATGAAAGTATCTCGCAAAATGACATGGAAAGCTCAAACCAAAATTCATTTAATAATTCAGTTGCTTTAGATGACTGGAATTTCACAGATTTAGAAAATTGGTAATATTATTTTAAATACCAACATATTCATTAAATTAGTTTTTTTATAGCTAAATTAAAGAAAAATCTAGTACTGTGCAAGAAAGCTCCAGAGAAGACAAAAATCAATCAAGTCCTGAAGATAATTCTCTACAAAAGGATAAGGCATTAAGTATAAGTCCGCAGACCAAACCCAAAAAGCCACCAAAGCCAGAGGACAAGCCTTTTAACGAATTTATTAACGATGAATTAATACCTGCCCTTAAAAAGAGCCTTATCGAAAAAAGTGTAACCATTTCACAAATTCAGCTTATTGAAGGTGAACGACCCGTAGTAGGAGGTCCCTGTTGGATGCTTTATGGAGAGATTGCCTCAGGACGTAGGTTTTGGCTTTCATTTAGTGAAGAGAAGATCACATCCACCAAAAATATTGCTCTTGCCGAAAGAGGCAGCAATCCTAGTTTGCTCGAATCATTTCTTATAGATGAAAGGAAAACAACCCTTGCTTTATTGATATCGCGACTTTTGCAAAGATTGAATGGACAAAAGTGGCTAGATGCAAATTGATCACTCCCATAAAACATTTACTTAAACGCAAAATCTCCCAAGAACTGGCATAATAATTTGGATAATGTTAAAAAATTGATTACAACAACAGCCGTAAAACAAAAGTCTTTAAATTCAATCTGTTTCCTAGAAGATTCTTGGAGATCAGAACTTGAGAATCTAATTTCCTATGGATGTGCAGCTGGAGCTGATCTTGTAGAAATATTTTTAGAAAATACAGATCACCTTGGTATTTTAGCGGAGCAGGATTCCATAACTAGTGTAAATCCTTCTTTTGGGAAAGGAGCTGGTATAAGGATATTTAAAGGTTCTAAAGATGGTTTTGTTAGCACAAATGATCTTACAGAAAAAGGAATAAAATATGCCCTCGAACAGGCATTAGCAATGCTAGGTCTAGTTAATTCTTCTAAAAGATTAAATCAATTTAAAGGATTAAAAACATTTAAGAATTACGCATTAGAAAAAAATACTTGGGAAGAAGACTGCCCCAACATTGACGAAGCTTGTTTTAAATTGCTTAAAGCTAATAATTTCCTTTTAAAAAATGGCACTCATATTCAATCAAGAAGAGCCACTTACTCTCGTTCCTTACAAGAAGTACTTATAGCTACTTCAGACGGAACATTTACAAGGGATATAAGATTGCACCAATCACATGGTGTGAATTTATTAGCATCTGATAAAGGTAGTAGATCAAGTATAGGTAGAAGATATGGAAGCAATGGAAAACCCAAGGATTTATTGCATTGGAACTCAGAAGAGACTGCTCAAGAGGTTTGTGATAGTACAAACAAAATGCTTTATGCAGAATATGTTGAAGCCGGACAAATGCCGGCTGTATTGGCCAACCGCTTTGGAGGAGTCATTTTTCATGAAGCTTGCGGTCACCTATTAGAAACAACTCAAATTGAAAGGGGTACAACTCCTTTTATAAATAAACTGGGAGAAAAAATTGCACATGAATCCGTTACGGCAATTGATGAAGGTTTTACAGAAGGAGCTTTTGGCTCTATATCTATAGATGACGAAGGTATGGAACCAGAAAGAACTGTTCTTATTGAGAAAGGAATACTAAAAAGGTTTTTATGCGATAGAGCAGGTTCATTACGAACTGGTCATCCAAGGACAGGAAGTGGTCGCAGACAAAATTACGCCTTTGCTGCAGCAAGTCGTATGAGAAATACTTACATTACTTCGGGTGATTATTCTCCAAATGATTTAATTTCAAGTGTAGATAAAGGTCTTTATTGCAAATCCATGGGAGGAGGGAGTGTAGGGCCCACAGGTCAATTTAATTTTTCAGTTGAAGAGGGTTATTTAATCGATAAAGGCAAATTAACGAAACCAGTAAAAGGAGCCACTTTAATTGGAGAGGCAAAAGAAATAATGCCTAGGATATCTATGTGCGCTAACGATTTGGATTTAGCAGCTGGTTTTTGCGGCTCAGTAAGTGGAAGTATAAATGTAACTGTAGGTCAACCACATATAAAGGTTGATTCAATCACTATAGGGGGAAGATAAATGACAAATAACAACACTAAAAGCAATATTAATCTAGCACAAATCCAAAATGAAATTAATAAGGTTGCATCAGAACTAAATATTAAGAAGTGGGACCTAGGGGCTACTTCAAGTAAAGATCTATCTGTTCAGGTTGATCATGGCCAAGCTAAACAGCTAAAAGGATCTCAGAGAAACTCAATAACTATTAGAGTATGGAATAATAAAAATTTGCTTGGTATAACAAGTACCTCTGACCTAACTAAATTAGGTTTAATCAGAGCCTTCAATGGCGCATATAAAGCTTCTGATTTTGGGAACGCAAATGAATCACCAGATTTTTCAAATCTTTCAACTAAAGAGTTACCTAAAAGAGACAATCCCCTATCCAAATCAATAGGGATAAATAATTTATTTGAAATTCTAAAAACTGCTGAACATGACCTGATTAAATCTCATAAATATATCGATTCAGTCCCTTATAATGGACTTAATGAAACAGCGATTGAAAAAGTATATTTAAACAGTGATGGCTCCTTAAGGCAAATGGATATAACCCAAGCCAGTATATATTTGTACGCTAAGGGGGAGTCACCAGGAAGGAAACCTAGAAGTGGAGGAGCCATAAGAATTGGATATGGAATTTCAGATTTAGATATAAAGGAATGCGTAGAAGAATCATCAAGGAAAGTCATTAGTCATTTAAATTACAAAGCCATTGAAACAGGAAAATATTTAGTCTGTTTTTCACCTGAAGCATTCCTAGATTTAGTTGGAGCATTCAGTAATATGTATAATGCCAGATCAATTTTAGATGGCGTTAGTCTAAGTAATACGAAGTCACTAGGGGAGAAGATTTCAGTACCTTTTTTAACATTATCGGACGAAGCATTGCATCCAATGAATATTGGAATTTTTACCTTTGACGGAGAAGGTACTCCTAAACAAAATATTAAATTAATTAATAACGGAATATTAGATAATCTTCTACACTCAGAAGCCACAGCAAGAGAGTTTAAGGTAAATCCGACAGGCCATGCCTCAATGGGAGCTAAATCATCAGTTTCACCTGATTGGTTTGTTGTTTCTAAATCTAATAATTCAACCTGTAAATATAATGATTTAAGTACAAATAGCTATGATGAAAAATATATTCTTATTGAAAGTTTAAATGCCCTTCATGCTGGAGTGAAAGCTAGTCAAGGATCCTTTTCATTACCATTTGACGGATGGATAGTTGAATCTGGTAATAAAATTTCAATAGAAGCTGCAACAGTAGCAGGAGATATTAAGACATTACTATCCAGTATTATTCAAATAGAGGATGAGCAGATAACAACTCATCAAGGAATATGTCCACATGTATGGGTTGATAATTTGTCAATTACTGGTGAAAAGTGAAAATTGTTTTTTGGGGAACCCCTGAATTTGCAGTACCAAGTCTAAACGCACTAATAGAGTATGGACATAAAGTTATAGGCGTAGTTACACAACCAGACAGAAGAAGAGGCCGGGGAAATAAATTAAATTACTCACCTATTAAGCAAGCAGCTATTAAGGCTAAAATTCCTATATTTACTCCAAACAACATAAATAAAGAAAAGGATATACAACAACAAATTCTTGATTTAGATGCTGATATATATATTGTGGTTGCCTATGGTCAAATACTTCCCTTAAATGTTATAGAACGTCCCCCTTATGGTTGCTGGAATAGTCATGGCTCACTTCTTCCGAGATGGAGGGGAGCAGCACCAATTCAATGGAGTTTATTAAGTGGTGATAAATATACTGGAATTGGAATTATGCAAATGGAAAAAGGGCTGGATACGGGCCCTCTCTTAATGGAGGAGAAAATAGCAATAAAAGATAATGATGACTTTCAATCCTTATCAATTAAGTTAAGTATTTTATCTGCCAGCTTAATTATTAAAGCTATCAATAGGATTAAGGAATATAGCGATCTATCTAATGACCTGATATTCAATAAATTAAACCTCACAAATCAAAGAGACCTTAAAGGAGAAGTAACATACGCAAAAACAATCAGAAAGATAGACTATAAAATAGATTGGAATGATAATGCAATTAACATTCAAAGAAAAATAAAGGGTCTAAACCCTAACGCATATTGTTTCTGGCAAGAGAAGAGGCTAAAGATCATATCAATTGATATTATATTAGATAAAAAAATAAATACTAATTTTGACGCAATAAATAGCTTAACTTATAATTTAAAACCGAATAAAACAGGTCGAATATTAGCTATAACAAAAGACTTTTCCATCATTATTTCTACTTATGATAATCCAATAGTTATTCGCCAGGCTCAACTTGAAGGGAGGAAAATTGCTTCTGGAAAACAATTATTTCAACAAATGGGCGCTCATATAGATCAGTTCTTACAATGAATCGTTAATTCTATTCCTTAAGGAGATCTTTTATGTCTTTTTTGGAGAACCCCCATATAAATATTAAAGTCATTGAAAAAAATACTATATAATCAGGAATAATTATCATAGGGATTAGTAATTTAGCTATAAGTTTTATTCCAATTAAAGCTATTGCTAGAAATCCCGCAAACTCAAGCCTAACAAAAACTTGCAACCACTTCACAAATAAAGAGGAAGTGAATCTTAAAGCAATAACTCCGATTGTTGCTCCCGTAATGATAAGAAGTGGTTGATCACTTATTGAAACTGCTGCAGTTATACTGTCAATAGAGAAAGCAAGGTCAGTAAAAGCAAGTAAGATAATGATTTTTGTTAATGATACCTTTTCGAATATTAAATCCTTATTATTTAATTGATAATTACCTTCTTGGCTATTACTTATTATCTTTTGAAGAAATAATAAAATAAGATAAAACCCACAAATAAACTCCACAAATTTGTATTTTAATATGAATGTAGAAAAAATTATTAGCAGGATTCGTAATATCAAAGAAACAAATATCCCTATATTAAGAGCTTTATTTTGTAATTTGGTGTCTTTTAATCCTTTGGTTATTGATGCCAATGCAACAGCATTATCGGCAGATAATACTAATTCCAATGAGATTATGACTGGTAAAAGAGGAGCTAATTCAACCCATTTATCAATCCCATCAAGCAAAGGTGTAAGGGATGTTAAGGCTGCAGAATCCATAGAATCTAAAATAAATTATTTAAGTGAGACCTTTCTTCACTTTATTGATGATAATAGTTAAGTATCAAGATTATTTTATTTTTAAGTCAAATGCAGATTGAAACAGAGCTTTGTCATATATCCTCTGATCGCGTGATCGTAAAAATTAGAGCCTTACATGAAGGAAAGTCATTAGGCAGCTCACTAGGAGAGGGTAATACATTAGAAATAGCTGAAGAGAATGCCTTAATGAAGCTAAAAAAAAGAATATCTCAGCCAGATATCATAAATTTGAATGAGCAAATTATTAATGATTCTAAAATACCAAAGGTAACTTCTGAAGAATTGTTTAACCCAACAAGCAAAGTTCAACCAAACGGAAATACAATGATTAAAAATAAATCGGATGATTCATCTACTATTAGAGAACCAGAGGATTGGAGTAAGGAGCTTATTGATATAGACATAGAGTTAAAAAGGCTTTGTTGGAGTAAGCAAGATGAACAAACGTACATAAAAGAACTTTATGGCTATACAAGTCGCAATAAGATTACAAATTTTATAGAGTTAAAGGTATTATTAATGAATTTGAAATCACTTAAAAATGGATCCATGCCAAAAAGTTCGATCGAATCTACAGATCAAATCATAAGCAAATCTAATATTTTAATGAATAAATTAAATTGGGATTCTCAAAAAGGTAGAGAAATTATTAGTAATAGATTTAATGTCTCTAGTAGAAACGATTTAACCAAGTTTCAACTATTGGAATTTCTAATGATACTTACTGAAAATCTAAGCGATAGGTATACTAAGACAAAAGGTTCCTAAACTTAAAAATATTATTTTATTAATATAC
>CETG01170120.1_pt1 | contig 10638 bp, 6 predicted proteins | sample 361471 | NCBI WGS metagenome assembly CETG01 (sample SAMEA2622696, study PRJEB7988) | marine metagenome | isolation source: saline water (ENVO:00002010), including | reverse complement strand
TTCTACTTTTTTACCGCGCATCCTAGTGATAAAACCATGGAAGCCCTAGAGCATCGCGATGTTTGTGTGGCCTTTTCATGCCCAAAATCACAAACCTATGTATCGCTTTCAGGACAAGCCTCTATCTCTAAAGACCAAGCTTTGATTGATAAATACTGGAATGCTTTTATTGCCGCTTGGTTTCCCAACGGTAAAGAAGACTCAACCGTTGCTATCTTAAAAGTTGCATGCTACCAGGGTGAATACTGGCAAGGTGAAGGCACCAAAGTCACTCAATTATTTAAATATGCTAAATCGGCCATCAGTGGCGAGCGTCCGGATATTGGCGATCACGGTACTTGGTCATAAATTAGGTAAAATATCAATTGCAAGTCTCTTTGTTTATTCATACTGCGGAAAACCCGCAGTATGAATTGCGCATAAACTAGTAAAATCTTCTTTTGATTTATTTAAGATTACAAGATGGTCTATCCTCTTCCTCATCCGAGGCTTCATTAATAGGGATAAACCTTATGTTTTCACGCAAACCCCGGAGAGTTGCTTCGAGCGAATCCAGTGACCTCAAAGCAGCAGTGAATGTAGGCTCATCGTCGTCAATAGGTTGCGACAAATCAAACTCCATCTCTGTCATCTCTGTCATCTCTGTCATCTCTGTCATCTCTGTCATCTCTTCCCTCTCTTCCTCAAGGCGCGCTTGCCTTAATTGTTCACCAACACGCAACTCGCTAACCATTACTGCTAAGTCTTGAGTATATGCTTGCTTTCGCGCGACGAGCTCTTTATATTTTTTAGGCAGTCTTCTACCATGTATGTCGCCATACCTTGCCAAACCTTTTTCGACATCAAGTAACTGAAGCTGTTTATCATAACAGCTTTCTAACATGTCGTAATATTCCATCATAGCTTGCCTAAGCTCTTCTGGTTCAATCATCTCATCCAAATCTAACTGTGAAAGTTCATGATAATTTAAGGAATATTCTTGTTGTATGAGATGATTAACATTTGTATTGTACCCTCGATACATCTGTGTAAAATCTTTATATTGCCTAATGATATCACGATAACGACGTCCCAGCTCTTCTTGACGTTTAATAATTTCTGGTAAATTTTCTATCTGCTCTAAGACATCCCCTACTTTATTCATAACCAGCGCTTCAAACTTTTGTAAGGCTTTGAGCGTGGGTGTAGTAAATATAGATTGACTGTTGCCAACTTGTGTTTTCTTTTGCTCATAATCATCCAGTGCTTGCATGATGGATGAATCTTTATTGTCTATTCTTTGGCAGGCATTGATTAAATGCTGATAAAATTGCTTGTTAGCCAGTGTTTTTTCAGAGTGTTTTTCAAAAACAGCCATCAACGGATGGTGTGTGGTTAATACCCAATGCGCTAGAGGTAAATCCATGTCTAAGGGGTGATAAATAATACTCGTATCGTGTAAAAACAATAATTCAAAAATATCAATAAGTTCAGGCATGGTTTCTGCATGCTGATAACAATAAGCTACGATATTTGAACAAGTTTGCTTTTTAATCACAATGGGCTGACTTAACAAAGGAAAATGTAATTTTTCTACCAAAAAAGCCACCAGTTCTTTATCAAGATGCATCAATGCCAGATTCATTACATTAAAGACATCTTCATTATATAAACTGATTAATCTATCAGCAGTGACGAAATCTTTACTTAGTAAAGCTTTATTTGTCATAAAAGTTGTTTCTTTTTGTACATAATTTTGTATTTTTTTAAATCTATCTAATTCATTCAAACTAATATGTTCCAAATTTATGGCCAAAAGATGATGATTAAGCTTAATCAAGTCTTGCTGTTTTGAATTTTCATCTGGAGCACGCTGGTAATGAGAAAAAAGAGTATTTAACGCTCTAAAATCGCGGCAATGAGGTGGGCTGAACATGGTGAGAGCAGGTGTTGGTGTCACTGCTTGATCAATCTTATCAATAGGCGCAGTTATCTGACTTGGCTCCTCAGCAGTACTTGGAGATATTAAGTGTTCACGTTCAGCATCCGACTTTAGAGCTTGATGCAATTTTGTAAAATAAGCATACAATGGTTGCCATTTTGATGCGGTGGATAACGCACTTAATTTTTTCACAATATCTTTTAAAGCAACAACATTCGCTAAATAAACTTCTTGATTAGCTGGCAAGTTTTGCGATAAATCAGATGATTTTTCCTCTAATTCTGCATATTGTTTAGTCAAATCATCTATTATTGTTTGGCGGTCTAGCCGTAATTGACGAAATACTGGCAGACTAAAACGCAAAATATCCGCAATCATTTTATCTTGGTCAAATGTTTCTGGCAGTATGGCCGCCTCATAGCCTTCCGCATTTTGTTGATCACAATGGCTTGCAATCAAAATTTCTTGTTCATCAAAATATAAATGAAAGCGAAAAAGCGTGTCTGATAACTTAATAAGGACAGTACAATGCGCAGCACTTAAGGCAGGCGTATGGGGGTCGAACTGTTGAAAGATACTCAAATGCGCTTCTTTAATAGCATCGGGCAACCCATCTCGAGCATGTTCAAAAGCAATACGAAAATAAGGATTTTGTTGTTCGGTTACATCAAGAGCGACAACTCTTCCATCTAAGTTAGGGTCATTTTTTAATAGATGAAAAAATGGATTTGACTTCATACGCGACTCCGGTGATTGATTAAACAGCATTGATAAGCGCTAAATTGTAAACAACTTGTTTTTATTTAGATACAAAAAATACTGCTACAAGCAAAATAATGAACGTCATACTATTTATTACTCATCTATACTCAATTAAATCACGCAATATTAGATTTTTTGACCTTAAGGATGAGGATTATGTGGCAAAAACTATTTTTTATCAGTGCCAGCATGATTGTTTTGATTTTAAGTGGGCTTACATGGATAAACCCTTTTTATGGTTACCTGTTTATCATTGTTTTACCACTTATTATGCTAGGCATCTTTGATAGCTATTCTAAAAATAACGTTTTATATAATTACCCGGTTCTAGGTCATATTCGTTTTTTAATGGAATTTATCAGCCCTGAATTGCGTCAGTATTTTATCGAAGATGACAAAAGTGGTCGGCCTTATAATCGCGAACAACGAGACTTAATTAAAAAAAGAGCTGCCGGCCAAAGTGGCACCCATCCTTTTGGCACCGAATTAGACATCAAAGATCGCGGCTTTAATTTTGTTTTGCATGCCATGCATGTGCAAAAAGTACCCAATCACGCTGCCCGCTTTTTAATTGGCGGACCCCAATGTCAGCAACCTTACAGCAGTTCACGCTTGAATATCTCGGCTATGAGCTTTGGCGCGCTGAGTTCGCAGGCGGTACGAGCGATGAATAAAGGCGCTAAGCTTGGTGGTTTTTCGCAAGATACCGGTGAAGGTGGCTTAACTGATTATCATTTAGAGTTTGGTGCCGATGTAGTTTGGGAGATTGCTTCAGGTTACTTTGGCTGTCGTACCAAAGATGGTCGGTTTGATGAAGCAGATTTTAAGAAAAAAGCCAATCAAGCGTGTATTAAAATGATTGCCATTAAATTATCACAAGGAGCTAAACCTGGGGATGGCGGGCTATTGCCTGGCGCTAAAGTGACTGAAGAAATTGCCAAATATCGTCAAATTCCCCAAGGGCAAGATTGCCAATCACCCGCAAATCATCCTGAATTTAGCACACCTAGTGGGTTGCTGCATTTTGTGGCGCGCTTGCGCAAGCTTACCTTTGGCAAACCCATTGGTTTTAAATTATGTATCGGGCGGCGTGATGATTTTTTAAGCATCTGTAAAGCCATGCTTGAAACCAATATTTTACCTGATTTTATTACCATCGATGGTGCCGAAGGCGGCACGGGGGCTGCCCCCAGTGAGTTTTCTGATTATGTTGGTTTGAGCCTTGATGAAGCATTGCCTTTTGTCCATACAAGCCTTGTGGGTTGTAATATACGTCAATTTATCAAAATTTTAGTCAGTGGCAAAATTGTCGATGGCTTTGATATGCTCCAAAAAATAGCGCTAGGAGCGGATGGTTGTAATGTGGCGCGTCCCATGATGTTTGCGGTGGGATGTATTCAAGCATTGCGCTGCGATAAAGGTGATTGCCCAACCGGTGTTACCACTCAAGACCCTAGAAGAGCCAAAGCCATTGATGTGGATAGTAAAGCAATACATGTCAAAAATTATCACGAACAAACCATGCAAAGTTTTTTACAATTGGTGGGTGCCATTGGAGTAAGTCACCCTGATGACTTAACGCCTGAGATGATCAAACAACAACAAGGTCATCAGCAAATAAGCGATTATAGGGCGATGTATCATTATTTAAAGCCAGGTGAGTTATTAGGTAAAACCATTCCTAAAGATTTTGCTGAGGATTGGCACAATGCCAGCGCGCACCACTACTATCAAGCAGCTTCAATTTCTACCAAAATATCTGATTAAAAAAAGGACTTTTTATGACACCAACCACTGCTGAACAAACGGTACAAATCTTAAAAAATGCCGGTATTAAACGTATTTATGGCGTCACTGGCGATAGTCTTAATTTTCTAAATGACGCATTGCGTCGTGATGGTAACATCCAATGGATTCATGTGCGTCATGAAGAAGCGGGTGCTTATGCTGCCATGGCTGAAGGCGTTTTGGGTGGTATGGGCTGTTGTGCCGGCAGCTCAGGACCAGGCCATGTGCATTTAATCAATGGTTTATATGATGCGCATCGCTGGGGCGCCCCAGTTTTGGCTTTGGCTTCGACCATTAGCTCAAAAGATTATGGCAGTGAAAGTTTTCAATCCACCGATTTGAGCATGTTTGATGGCTGCAGCTACTATAACGAAATTGCGCAAACACCCGAACAACTGCCCCGCATGCTGCAACAAGCCATGCAACATGCTGCTGCTTGCCAAGGGGTTGGTGTTTGCGCGTTTCCAGGTGATTTAATGATGAAAAAAGCTTACACCAAATTACCACTGGCTACTTTATATCAATCCAAAGCCCTCACGCGCCCCACCGATGATGAGCTTGACAAGTTAGCCGTTTTATTAAAAAGCACTAAAAAAATAGGTATCTATGCGGGATTAGGGTGCGATAACGCTCGTGAGAATGTGTTGGCTTTAGCGCAAAAACTAAATGCCCCGATTGCTTTTACGCTGAAAGCCAAAATGGCCATGGAACACGACAATGCCTTTGCCGTTGGCATGACCGGCCTTTTAGGCAGTAGTGCTGGCGCACGTGCCATTACGGAATGCGAAGTATTGCTGATGCTGGGCAGTGATTTTCCCTGGCGTGAATTTTTAGACGGGCGCGTTAAAATCATTCAAATCGATACCAAACCTGAACGTCTTGGCCGCCGGGTGGCACTTTATCAAGGCTTAACTGGCAGCATTGATGCCACCCTTGAAGCATTATTACCACGACTTGATTTGCAAGAAGATGCTTCGTTTTTAAATACGTGTTTAAAAGAGCATCAAAGTATCACCAAACGCCAACAGCAACATGCGCAAACGCCTGGTAAAAAAAACTTGATAAGTCCTGAATATTTAGCCCACTTGGTGAGTGAATTAGCCGATGATGATGCCATTTTTACCGCTGATACCGGCATGTGTGCGGTGTGGGCAGCGCGCTACCTTAAAAGCACGGGCAAGCGCCACTTGATGGGCAGTTTCTCTCATGGCTCAATGGCCTCCGCCATGCCCCAAGCCATCGGCGCGGCATTTTATGCCCCAGAGCGTCAAGTCATAGCTTTTTGTGGTGATGGTGGGCTTTCGATGCTTTTGGGTGATTTGATGACCATCAGCCAATATCAATTACCCATCAAACTTGTGGTTTTTAATAATCGAGCTTTGGGCATGGTGCAGCTTGAAATGCAAGTTGCAGGTTTACCAAATTGGCAAACTGATATGGTTAACCCACATTTTGCCGATGTCGCTCGTGCGTGCGGCATTAAAGGCATCCAAGTTGATGACCCAGCACTGCTTAACGATGCATTAAAAGAGGCGTTTGATAGTGATGAGGCAGTATTAATTGAGGTGCTGACCAATCCTGACATTCCAGTATTGCCGCCTCATACCTCAATTGGCGTCTTAACACGTTATGTGGAGTCAGAAGCAAAATTAGCCAAAGCTGGGCGCTTTAAAGAAGCTTGGTTGTCTTTATCTACCTCTGTTAAGTATTTACGTGATTTATGGTAACAAAACAAAATTTTCATATCACGGCACGGCAATAAAAATAGGTTCAACCTCAAAGAAATTCGTGCTTTGTAAATACTTAATCAGGAGTCTTCATTTTACGATACCAAAGCATCTAAAAAGGCGACTCCTAACCTGATTTTAAGCAATCAACATAGAAATGCTTTGGGCATTAATAATATTTTGAATGTCAGCAGGGATATCAATTTTGTTATCGTTACAATATTGTTCAAGCACAGCATAGTCAGGCATGATATTAATATCTAAGTCATTCGCCCTTATAATTTCTTCAATTAAATCTTTTAAGATATTGGCTGGTATATCGCTGCCTGTATTGTCTTGTGAAAGAAAATCAAGGCTTGCGATAAGGGCTGTGGCCATCACCGTTTCATTATAACCGGTTTGAGCTTGGGTTTTGCTAATGGTTGTAAGCCAACTAATGATGGCTTTATAGTTAGCGGGGATAAGATTTGAGGTTTTTTTAAAACATGAAAATAAATTGGTACAACAATTATCTGAACCTGTTTCCTCGCCTAAATGATTTTTATAATGTTGTTTTATATTCATGACCGCTGAAAGTACTGGATTTAGGCTTGGTGCATCTTTAGGTGCTTTATTATGTTTAGCGAAAAGTGTTGGCATCATGACTCCTTTAATGAAAATTAAAAATAACAACAACCTTTAGAGTATGGCTAATTTTTTTTCATCTGCCAAAATATTAAAAACTAAGTTAGCTTTGCACTTTCTATACAAGGCTCTATCGTAGTATTTGTATCTGAGTTAGGTGGAAAAAATGTATGAGGATTTGTTCGAGCCAAAGCTGCTTGTTTTTCTTGTATTAATTTTAATTCAATAAATATACCGTCTTGGCCTAACATATTATCTGTTTTTTCTAAAATATCTAAAGTTTCATCTATAAGCTTTGGATTATTAGTAAAAAGTTTATTGAAAACTTTGCGCCCATCTGGATTTATTATTAACTGATATAAAGGTGAATCATAAGCATTGTCTTCAGCTTTTAATGAACATCTCAAACACAAATCATGCGCATTAATATCTTTGATTATATCAGGGTTTATTTCAAGCAATTTGCTTAAAATTTTACAGCCATCTGGGCTGGCTGTAAAAATATATAACAGTGAAATACCTGCATTTAATTTTGCTTCTGATGAGCGTATGAAGCATAAGTCATGAGCACTAATCTCACTGGCTAATTTCGGGTTTGTTTTAAGCAATTTTTTTAAAATTTTACACCCTTTCGAACTACTTGCTAAACAATATAATGCAGAGTTGTCAACATGTAATGGCAGAGCCTTGGTTAACACCAAGCATAATGTTTTAGCGCTAATTTCGTTGGCCAGATCAGGATTCGCTTTAAGAAGTATGCTCAAAACCTCAAGTCCAACAAACGTACATGTAAGCCAATAGAATGCTGAGGTATGCATAGCGAGACCTGCTTTTTCTGGTCGCCAACGACACAACGCCTCAGCACTGATTTTTTTGGCCAGTTCAGGATTAATGGTAAAAATTTTCTCTAAAATTTTACAACCATTCTCTGTTGCTGCAAGGCAATACAACACAGAGACGTTCTCATTAGCCCCTGTCATTGACGAGCGCGGGTGGCATAACACTTCAACACTCATGTTTTTAGCTAAATCAGGATTTCCTTCAAGAATCTTAATTAGCAACTCTTCTCCGTATGGGTTGGCTGTAAACCATAACAAAGGCGAGCTATCGGCATACCTACTTCGTCCTGATGGTCTTATATCAAATAAATTCGTACCAATGTCCTTGACTAAATGTGGATACGCCTCAAGTGCGTCGTTAAGATCAATTAACCCCTGCTTTGTATATAATTTTTCAACTGTGATTAACTTAGATATATCAGGGACTTTTAAATATCTTTTTTTTCTGTGCCTTGAGCGAAAACGGGCATCTATCCTGGTTCTTCTTAAAGGTTTATCAACATTCGTCACCACGGGTACCGCTGGCGTATTTGTTGGTTTGTCTAACTTTTTTGCGTGTTTTTTAGAGGATACTACGGTCTCGACGGCGCGATTTGGCGGTATTGTAGCCTGAGTTTTAGGTTTAAGTGTTTGTAATTTTTTATCAATTTCGTCCACTGTCATATCTAAATGACACAACATAATTTCTCGTGCTAACGCCTGGCGACCTTCAACGAAATGTGTCATTGCCATATCTTGCCACTGTTGATATTTTTGCGCAGGCGTAAGTGGCGTCACTTCATGAGAGGGTTGATTTATATTAATATCGCCAAAAAATTGCTTTGCCTTATCGTGCCAATACTTATCTTCGTAAATAAAGGCACTTTTTTGCGCACGACTTAGCCCAACATAAAGCGCATTTAAAGCACGCCATTGATTTAAATTTAAACCTTGAGAAGATGCATTGAGATCAAGCTTTTTCAAACAAGTTACACTTGAAATAGGTTTCCATAAAATGACTGTATCAAAATCAAGGCCAATGGCCTCTTGAGCGCTTAAGACATGTGCTGTTTTTAAAATCTTACGGATTTTCTCAGCTTCAACAGGTGAACAATTCTCAGCAATCACAACCGTGGTCGCGCGTTCAGTTATGGGGTACAGAGCCGTACATTGGGTCGAGTCAATCAAGCTTATATAGCCTTCATCCGTACGTGCTGATTTAAGCTCATGATATTCGCGTTTCTTATCTTTGCCATCCAGCTGATATTTAAGCTGCATGATATGATTGGCAGCTTGTGCAATTTGCGGTGGGCAGCGCCAAGTGCAAAGCAAATGCTGCAAGGTAAATTTGCCATAAACCGTGTACAACATCGATTTCAAACAACTAAGTCCAAAAGAAGAAATAAGGCACTGTTCACTGTCAAGGCAGCTCACAAATTGTTGATTATCAGCATGCTCTATAAAAAATCGCAAAGCACTAGGCGGTAAATTTTGAGCCTCATCACAAAAAACACCACTATATTTAACGGTATCCACCCCTACTATGGTGCTCACCATGGGGTCTAATTTACCCATGTCATCTAAATATGCTAACCAAAGCTTGTACAAATTAAAGATTTTTTTTTGCTTGTTAGTTTGTCCGGCATAAGCACTTTGACGCAGGCCAAGCTTTTGATAATGCTCAAAACCTAATGCCATAATTAAGCTAAATTCATAGTGCATCACTGCTGCTGGTTCTTTAGGCATATTAAGCTTGAGCCAATCGCCAAACTCATGATCTGCAATGGTGCTTTTATCTGGGTAATGGGTTGTCAATAACGATTCCCAGGTGGTAAATACCACAGCAGGCGCATTCATAACTGCGCGATGCTCAGGATATCCCTCTAACGCATCTATCAGCTTTTGAGAGGGTGACACAAATATAATATCCCCAGCGGCTTTGGGTAAATCACTGTGCAAAGCATGATACTTAGCATACCGCTGTAAAGCTTGAACCATCATGTTATACAACACCACGGTCTTTCCGGCTCCAGGTGGCCCACTTAATAATAAGGGAGCCTCTTGAACCAAACTTTGCTGTTGGTATTCATCTAATACCAACGTATCTTTTTGATAGCTAACCGCCGCCATGGCATTGAGTATGACATCCTGACCTTTATCATTCAGCGCCATAGAGTCTTCATCGCTTAATTCTGTAAGTTTTACTTCCTGCTGCTGCCCCATTAACTGACGTTTTAACTGATTATAATTATGGTTATTATCCGCCAAAATAAGTAAAACACGCTCACCTTGATACTCGATAAACGTATAAATTAAACGATGCTTTTTATCGATTTTGGCGCGATAGATGGTTTGCCCTTGATATTTAAAGCCTACAAGTTTTTTAGCTTGGGGCGAGCGTATTTCACCGTTTATGATGGCTTGAATAAGTGACTTATAGCTTGTTAATAAATCATTGGCATCAATATGTTGTTGCAGAAATAAAATATTCATCTAGATTTACAATTTGTTTATAAACTTTACTAGATAGTATTTAAAAAAAGCAATGAAGTAAAATTTAATTCTAAAAAAAAGTACAGCCTATCGCCTGTTTATTCAAGCGCGCTTCCTCACATAGCTGCCAAGTTTCTTCAAGTAATATTCTTTTGCGAAAAAAATCGTACAAATGGTGTAACTTCTGGCGCTTAGACTGCAATACTACATAGTCTTTATCATCAACCTCGATAGCCATTTTTTGTTCTTGATATTTAAAATGTAACTTTAAGCGCAGATACATCGAAAAGGTGATCAAGGTATAAAGCGTTTGTGCTTGGGATAGATTTATCAAACCATGTATAAAAGCTTACCTTTTATTTTTTTACCCAAAGGCGTCTTACTGGCTACGGGTAAATTAGAATCAAAACTATAACCATCTTTGGTATAGCTATCATACAACGCTCCATTAAAGCGAATAGCATGACCTTGTTGACGTGCATAAGACCCCATGTACATTAGCGCC
>CETG01066489.1_pt1 | contig 10639 bp, 12 predicted proteins | sample 361471 | NCBI WGS metagenome assembly CETG01 (sample SAMEA2622696, study PRJEB7988) | marine metagenome | isolation source: saline water (ENVO:00002010), including | reverse complement strand
TCTCCGCATAAGTGGGGTGAAATATCCTTTTCTTACAGATTGTGAATTTTTTCACAATGAAGTTGCCGTCACTTTGTTGAGGTGGTATCTTTTCTTTGGGTCTGAATAAGGTTTGTAACCTTTTTTTCGAGGATCCTTTCGTTTTTTGATGCCTGCTCGAGCGCAGTACTCCCCGTGGTTGAACCGATTTGCCATTGCTACAGCTTTGGCGACGCTCATCCTGATCGGGTTTGGTGGCTTGGTGACAAGTAAGGGGGTGGGGATGGCGGTGCCTGATTGGCCTAACACTTTCGGTTACAACATGTTTCTTGTGCCATTTGACCAGTGGATTGGGAAATATGGGATTTTTGAGGAGCACTCTCATCGATTGATGGCATCACTTGTTGGGTTGCTGACGATCATTTTGGCCGTCTGGCTCAGGATGACAGACAACCGCAAATGGGTTCGTCGGCTTGGGTTCGGTTCTGTGGTACTGGTTGTGGTGCAGGGAATTCTTGGCGGGTTGCGGGTGACTGAGATTAACCCAAACTTGGGGCTGATCCATGGCGCAGTAGCTCAATTGTTCCTTATTATGATCTGTGGAATTGCGCTGATAACAAGTAGTTGGTGGCACCGGGCTAGAGGGAAAGACTATTTCAGTTTTGTTTCAATCCAAGGCACACTGGTATTCTTGATCAGCCTGATTTTTGTGCAACTGCTTCTCGGCGCGACAATGCGGCATCAACACGCCGGACTGGCAATTTGGGATTTTCCGCTTGCTCATGGTCAATTTTGGCCGGCGACAGATGAAGCCTCGGTCGCCAAGTACAACAACAACCGATACGAATTGCAAAAGAGCCTCCACGCAGCAAATCAGTTATATGACGCTGATGGTTACCCGAAGCGTTATCTTTCCAGTGGGAATGAGATTTTAGCATGGCATGTATGGCTGCAGATGCTGCATAGGTTGGGGGCTCTGGCAACGCTGGCCTTGGCAATTTTCTTGGTTGTCAAGACGAGGCGGAGGCTTGGTCAAACACACCCATTTACCAAGGTGGTTTGTATGATGTTAGCGATGATTATGGCCCAAGCCGGCTTGGGCGTCTGGACTTTGTTAAGTAACAAGGCGGCAGACGTGGCCACGGGCCACGTGCTGCTTGGGGCAGCTTGTCTTGCCTTATCTAGCCTTTTGTTGATGGCAGCCAAGCGTCTCGTGTTTCTGGCCGAATTAGGCAAATTGAGTAAGGACTTAGTCAAGCATGATGATTTTGTAGCTGTCGATTCCGGTCAAGAGGCAGCAGTAGCCGTGTAGATTTATTTTGATGGAGAACACTATTCAACAGACCGGTAAAAATCAGATGCTGCGGTCAAGCCCTTGGGCTGTCTTCACTGAGTTGGTGAAGTTGCGTCTTACGACTCTTGTTTTGATGACCACATTGGTCGGGTTTTATGCTGGTCTTGACGGTGCTACAGGTGGCTTGGCCCAAAATTTAGCCAAGCTGGGTTTTACATTGCTGGGCACCGGTCTACTGGCGGCCGGAGCGTCGATCTTGAATCAATATCTTGAGCGTGACCATGACGCACGGATGAAGCGCACGGCTGGCAGACCGCTGCCAACTGGGGCGATTGGCGCTGAGGCGGCACTACTTTTGGGAGGTTCCTGTTCCGTGGTCGGTTTGCTGGCTCTAGCTGCCTGGGTGAACCTGCTCGTGGCGGTGCTCGGCGCGGTGACGCTAGTAACCTACTTGTTTGTCTATACTCCACTTAAGCGTAAGTCGGAGTGGAATACCGTGGTTGGTGCGATTCCCGGCGCCATTCCGCCGTTGATGGGTTGGGCTGCGGCTCAGGGCGGGGTCGATCCGTTGGGTTGGACTCTGTTTGGGATTTTGTTTTTTTGGCAAGTACCTCACTTTATGGCGATCGCTTGGATGTACCGCGACGAGTACGAAAAGGCGGGGTTCGTGATGATGCCCAGCCTGGCCGGGGGTGGAGCACAGACTGGTAGGCAGGCGGTCAGCCATACCCTTTTTTTGTGTATTGCAAGTCTTATGCCGTTCACGATGCAACTCGTAGGGACGCTTTACATGTCGGGTGCAGTGGTACTGGGCGGGCTTTTTTTATGGTCAGCCGTGCGGTTTTCCTGTTGTATGACAGAGAACAATGCCCGTGCATTGTTTTTTGCTTCCATTATCTATCTGCCACTTCTGCTCGGCTTGATGGTGGTGGACAAACTCAACAGTTAGAGCATGGTCGGGCTGCGATTGACAACTCGGGGGCTTGGCCGATAGGCTTCCTAGCTTTTGGTTCGCGCAGCGAACAGAAAAATGTGTTTTTTATTTTGAATAAACGATGAGTGACAAGGTAGAGGCAACCGGGATACAGGAAGCGGTTGAGGTGCATCATGACGGTCGTGAGGAGCATCACTCGCATGGTTTCTGGCGGACTTATGTTTTCTCCACAGACCATAAGATCATCGGGATCCAGTATGGCTTTACTGGACTGGCATTCCTGTTTTTTGGGTTTTGCCTGATCGCCACGATGCGCTGGTCGATGGCCTACGATGGTCAGGCGATTCCATTCGTGGGTCTGCTGCTGGAGGCGTTACTCGGTAACAATGTTGCCCCAGGTGGCGTGATGATGCCCGAGTTGTACAACGTGTTTGGCGCAATGCACGGGACGATTATGGTTTTCATGGGCATTGTGCCGGCTGCGTTTGCGGCATTCGGTAACTATGTGGTCCCGCTTCAGATTGGTGCGGTGGATATGGCGTTTCCGAGGGTGAACATGGCCAGTTTCTGGTCGTTTTTCTTAGGTTGTGTGGTGATGACGGTTAGCTTCTTCATTCCGGGCGGTGCGGCGCAAGCCGGCTGGACCTCCTATTCGCCGTTGGCGACAGTAATTCCAACCGATGGTCAGACCTATTGGCTAATCGGAATGGTGCTTTTGATCACCTCCTCGCTACTGGGGGCGGTCAACTTTTTGGTTACAATCATTAACATGCGCGCTCCGGGTATGACTTGGATGCGGCTTCCTTTTTTTTGCTGGGCGCAGTTTATAACAGCGTTCCTACTACTGCTCGCTTTTCCACCATTGGAAGCGGCCGGTATCTTGCAGTTGATGGACCGTGTGTTGGAAACCAGTTTCTTCCTGCCGACTGGTCTGGTAGTGGGCGGGCAGGATGTTGATGTTAGTGGTGGAGGAAGTCCGTTGCTTTGGCAGCATCTTTTCTGGTTCTTGGCTCACCCCGAAGTTTACGTGTTGATTCTGCCTGCTATGGGAATTGTATCCGAGGTTATTGCAAACAACACGCGTAAGCCTATCTGGGGATACAAGTTTCTTGTTGGCTCGATCATAGTACTTGGTTTTTTGGCGTTTATTGTTTGGGCTCACCACATGTATATGACTGGTATGGGTACAGTGATCAGCGCCTTCTTCCAGACCACCACACTGTTAATTTCGATACCCTCTGTGATTATTTTAACATGTCTTCTGGTTTCGCTTTGGGGTGGTTCGATCCGCTTCAATACACCAATGCTGTTTGCTTTGGCTTTCTTGCCGATGTTCGGTATTGGAGGTCTCACTGGACTGCCCCTCGGTTTTAACTTCAGTGATGTAGCACTTCACGACAGCTACTATGTCATCGCGCATTTCCATTACGTGGTTGCACCAGGAACGATCTTCGGGATTTTTGCTGGTGTATACTATTGGTTCCCGAAGATGAGTGGTCGGAAAATGAGTGAGTATTTGGGCAAGGTGCATTTTTGGTCGTCACTCATTTTTATGAATCTAATTTTTCTTCCGATGTTCGCGCAAGGCATGGCTGGTATGAGTCGTCGTATGTCCGATGGCGGTGCCACATATGCATTGGCGAATCCTGACAATGCAGACGTAACAGTGGGCGCTCTCAGTGATACAATAATGGGCTTAAATGTTTCCATTTCGGCTGCAGCATGGGCAATGCTTGTTGCGCAGTTGCCATTCATTATAAATCTGTTTTGGAGTGTTAAACACGGTGAGAAGGTTGAGTCTGACAATCCTTGGCAGGCCACCACGCTTGAGTGGGAAACTCCCACACCCCCGCCTCACGGTAACTTCACCAAGGAGATAAAGGTCTACCGTGACCCATACGAGTATAGCGTTCCGGGTGCTAAGAAGGACTATTCACCTCAAGCACAGCCTACCAAGTAAGCGACTTATCCACTATGGAAATCCCCTATACGGTTAAACCAAGGCCTGATACAGGCCTATATAATGGCAAGCTGGGAATTTGGCTTTTCCTCGCCTCCGAGGTCATGCTTTTCGGTGCGTTATTTTCGTCCTATGTCCTGCTTCGTGTGGGGGCCGAGCCTGGCACTTGGTCGATGGGTCTGATGAACATCACCGTTGGTGCGGGGAACACGATGGTGCTGATTGCCTCCAGTATGTTTATTGTCTTAGCTTGGGCGGAATTGAAGCAAGGCAATCTGGCTGGCTACAAGAAATGGAAGTGGGCAACGATCGCATGTGCAGTATTATTTCTAGTGGTAAAATGGTCTTATGAGTGGCCTCAGAAATTTAAACATTACGATGTGTGGCTCAATGACGCAAAAGTGCTCAATCAGCACTTTGAAAAGGGTTACAATGCGATCGCATCGAAAGAGGGAAAGAGTGTTCAGGATTACGTCGAGGGTATCTATACTGTACGATTTTTCAAGGAACCAAGTAAGGATAGTAAGGATAATTTTAGTAAATCATGGAATAATGGCAAACTTGCTTTACAGGGCCACATTAATGCCTATGAGGAGGCATTAATCGATCTGCAGATTGGAACATGGGATGCTGATGCTGGAGTGACGGAGGAAAAGGCAAAGTCTGCAATCAAGACTGCTGGTGCCAACTTTGAACTGGCATTTGAGGGAAGCGCTCAAGTTTTACCAAAAATGGATTATAAAAAGGCCAAGGCCGCTGAGTATGCGCTTGGGCAAGCGGGATTCGAGGTGGCGCTGAGTGTTGCCGATTACAAGGAGGTATCGGCGCACCCGTGGGTGTGGCGCACCAAACGTGTTAATGAGGACATTGGAGGCAAACCTAGGGTACGCTCAATCACTTTAGGTTTAGATCACAGCTATGGTAAGGAAATTTCACAGCAGGAGGTTAAGATCGACACACGTCACATAAGCCGCCTGTCTTCCTATGAGCCCAAGCACAGCACTTTTTTTGGTATTTACTATACGATTACAGGACTGCACGCCGCTCACGTTTTTGGTGGTATCATTGTGATGCTATACAACATGCTTCCAATCGGTTTGGCTACTTGGAAAAGGGATCGTGAACAGTACACGAATCGCATTGAAACATTCGGTTTATTTTGGCACTTTGTTGACTTGGTTTGGATCTTCCTGTTTCCAATCCTTTACATTCTGTAACGATGAGCGACTCACACGATTCACCGGAGTTTTTGCAGCACTTGATCAGGCTCTTCTACATGGTTGGGGGAGTGCTGGTTGCTGGCACGTTGATCACGGTTATAATTGACGTGACTTTTAAGATGCCCCTTCCGGTCGCTGCGTTCATTGGTCTTTCGATTGCCTTGGTTAAGGCTGCCTTTGTGGTTGCTATTTTTATGCATTACAAGTGGGACAAAAAACTGATTATGATTACTTGGACCATGGTGCTTACATTTATCTTCTTTGCTGGAATGATGGGGTTAATTATGTGGGCAGAAGGTGACATCCCGCGGTTGGGGCGACCTGAAGTGCCTGCTATTTGGGTTGTGGCGGCGTCAATGTTGGGTTTGGCTTTGCCAGCTTCGTTTACTGTCCTGACCGTTAAGTTGTTAAGCCAACCAGCACCTGTTGAGTCGCCAACACCAAAGCCTAGGCGGGCTGCTAAAAAGAAGATCTGATTGATTATGTCTTTAAAGGCTTTCCATTTAGTTTTTATCCTCCTCTCGATCCTATTTACTTTAGTCTTCGGGATCTGGGGTGTGGTAAATGGTGGAACATCCGAATTGGTTATGGGTGTTTTATCACTGATTGGTACAGTTGGTATGTCAGTTTATCTTTTTTTCTTTCTTAAGAAATTGAAGCACATTAGTTATCTGTGAATCAAAAGCGCATATTTGGTCTGTTGTTTTTTGCCATGCTTTTTGCCGCTTGCCCAAGTGCTGCTGAGGCGTGTGCAGTGTGCTTTGGAGCGCCTGACTCGCCGATGACAAAAGGTATGCAATGGGGCATTGCCAGTTTAATTTTCATCCTGATACCGGTACTGGGTGGTGTTGGCGGTTTTTTTGTTTTTCTTTCCAAGAGAGGAAAGGCCTATGCCCATCTTCAGGATCCCGATTTGTTTAAGGAATAATCGTTAACATGGAATTACTATCTGGAATCATCGAGGCTTTCTCCTTTCCGGAGTTAGTTGCACAAGATGGGGGGCAAATCGATGGCTTAATTATTGCCATTCATTTACTCATGTTGGTTCTTTTTGTTGGTTGGATTATCTATTATTTTATAGCAATCTGGAAATTTAGGGCCTCCAATAATCCTAAGGCTGACTATAAGGGTGTTAAGTCCAAGACTGTCACTAACTCCATCGAGGGTGCTGTTATTGTGGCTGAACTGGTGCTGGTTGTGGTTGCAACGTATTATTGGAATTTTTATGTCAACGAGGCAGATGACTTCAGCGATCAGAGCGTAGTGCGAGTTACGGCCGAGCAGTTTGCGTGGAGTGCTCGCTATCCTGGTGCTGACGGGAAACTGGGCTCTCAGGATAAGACTCTCGTCACCGGTGCAAACCCGTTTGGTATAGACAAGTCTAAGCCATACTGGGAGGACGATGTCGAGGCGCTTAAATCTGATATCGTCGTGCCAATGATTAAGAACGATGATGGGACTTACAAAAGTGTCACCGTGGATTTGACCTCAAAGGATGTCATTCATTGTTTTAAGGTTTTGCCCCTTCGTGTCTGCCAAGATGTCATCCCCGGCTTGCGCATACCTATCCATTTTCGTCCGATCAAGCCGGGCAATTATCAAATCACCTGCGCCCAGCTTTGCGGCGATGGCCACGCCCGCATGAAGGGTGTTCTCAAGGTTGTTGATGAGGCCGGATGGAACGAGTGGTACAAATCTGAGCAGGAAAAGAAAAATACGGCTTCCGAAGAGGCAGCTGCTACGGTGACGACAACAGGTGACGACAACGCCTGAGTATCGTTTGGACTGTATAGATTTTCGGGGCGCCCTGAACGGGGTGCCCTTTTTTTGAACAATGTCACCCAATTCGAAATTGGCACACTGGGTTGTCTGGGGCGGCTTGGCCGTCGTAATCTTGGCCATCGTCTTTGCTTTTGTTCGCGAACAAAGCGGAGAGCCTAGGACTCCCTTGGCCAAGCCTGAATTGCCTGTTCTCTCCCAACTGTCCGACTTTAGGTTGACCAATCAATTGGCAAATCCGGTTGGCTTAGGCAACTTTAAAGGAAAAGTCTGGTTTGCGGATATCATTTTTACCCGTTGTGCCGGCCCGTGCCCTGCCATGACTCGACGCATGGCAGAGTTGAAGGAGCACTTCGTAGGTGAACCGGATGTAGTTTTTGCCACTTTGACTACTGATCCCGATTATGACACGCCAGAGATCATGCATCGATTTGCCAAACGCTTTGGTGCCTTTCATGAAGAAGATCGCCGTCAAGAGGATCACAGGTGGCAGTTTCTCACTGGATCCAAGCAGGAAATTGTGCGTCTGGCTGTCGATGGGATGAAGTTGGTTGCCCGAGAGAAATCGCCAGGTGAACAGGCCTCTCCCGATGATTTGTTCATTCATGCCACTCTTTTTGTGGTGATTGACCGGCAAGGCCGTCTCCGTGGCGTGCTGGAAAGTATGGAGGACGGTTGGAAAGAAAAAGCAATCGCTCTCGCCACCAAACTACTAAACGAATAATCATGAGCATTCAGGACTTACCTCTTATAAACGCCTGTCTGAATGGGTTGGCCACGGTGTTTCTGATATTAGGCTTTGTGTTCATCAAGCAGGGAAAAAAAATCGCGCACCGCAACTGCATGATAAGCGCCTTCGTTACCTCAGCCGTATTTTTGACATGCTATTTGATTTATCACTTTAATACCGAAGTCGTGACGCGATTTGTTGACCCGGCGTGGTTTCGGCCGATCTACCTCATTATACTGCTTACCCATGTCGTGCTGGCGATAGTTATTTTGCCTCTCATTTTCATGACATTAAGCCGCGCTCTCAAGGCCCGCTATGAACTGCATAAAAAAATTGCCAAATGGACTTGGCCTTTATGGATGTACGTTTCGATCACCGGTGTGGTGATTTACCTCCTGCTGTACCAGATTTTCCCTCAACAGAAGGGGCAAAAGACTCCCTCGGGGACTTCGCCAGCCATTGAGGAAAAAGCAAATTAATAGCGTTGGTTTAGTGCTTGGGATTAGGCTCTGGGATGAGCTTCGTTGTAGGCGCGCTTGATGCGCTCTGTACTTACGTGTGTGTATACCTGAGTGGTGGCGAGGTTGGAGTGCCCTAGCATTTCCTGCACGCTGCGCAAATCCGCTCCCGCATCAAGCAGATGTGTAGCATAGCTATGCCGCAGCTTGTGTGGCGTGAGCATGGGATCCAACCTACAGGCGCTGAGGTAGTTCTTAAGTCGCAACTGAACCAAACGAGGATAGATGGCACTTCGTTTTTTTTCCGAGGCGAAGAAAACCGGTTCATCTGCGACGGGTGGCTTGGACAAGCGTTTCCAGTAGGCCAGGATCGCCTCAATAGCGGGACGACCGATCGGTACCTGTCGTTCTTTTTTTCCTTTGCCATGCACATTGACGACCAGTTCATCTTGTTCAATTTCCCCAGCCAGCATGCGGCAGATCTCACCAATACGCAGGCCGCATGAATAGATTGTCTCGAGGATTGCCCGATCTCGAAGGTACGGCACCGGGCTAATAATTTTCTTGGTCTGTTTCTTTGCTTCACGTTCCGCTTCGAATTCACGTAACGGTGCATCGAGTAGGGCGTTCATTTGGTCGAGAGTCAGGAATTGCGGTAGTCTCTTGCCCGGCTTGGGAAGGGCTACCCCCTTCACTGGCGATGACTCGACGAGTCCGCGCCGCATCAGAAATTTGTAAAACGAGTTGAGCGCACTGAATCGCAGCCTGATCGCAGCTTGGCTCAATTCCCGTCGGCCTAACCACCGGAGGAAAAGGCGGAAATCGTTCCGCTCAAGTTCTTCCCAGCGCAACGGAGGTTCTAGGGACTCCCGGTGCCACTGCTCAAACTCGCTCAGTGCCTGTCGATAATTACGCTGAGTGTAAACCGAGGCGTCCTTTTCATCTGACAGAAAGCGAAAAAAAAGCACTGTCCATTCTGGTTTCTCCTCTAAATTTTCAGACGATTCCGGCACACCGCGGAACCTATCTCCTCAAACCGCATTTTGGGAGGGTAATTTGCCGTTTAGGCCGCTAAGGTGACGGGAATGACGTTGCGTAGGATAGTTTGGCTATTTGGTTTGGCGCAGGTGGTTGCTGTTTGCGGTTTGGCTACGGAGGAGGCCAAGCCGGCGGCGGAATTGCCCCGGAAGTTCATCCGGATGACGATGAATCCTGAGCGGCCTCGCGTGCCGCAGTCGCTCGACACGTCGATCGTCCGGTTTGTGCCGACCGATGAGAAATTGGCCAAGGCCGGGGTGACGGTCGATCTGATTGGCGTGATTCACATAGGCGATAAGGCGTATTTCCGAAAACTCGATAACAGTTTCAAAAAGTACGATGCGCTTCTTTACGAGATGGTGGCAGAGAAAGATAAAGCCGGTGGTGCACCAAGCCGATGGAAGGATCGTCCCGAGCCATTATCGAAGTCGGTGGGGAATGAGGTTGGCGAGTCTTCTATCTCAGAGGATAAGACGTTCGAGGCCGGTATGACAGTGATCGGCGGCATGCAACTCGGAGCGAAGGATATGCTCGGACTTTCGTTCCAACTCGACTGGATTGACTACGATGCTCCGAATATGGTCCATGCCGACATGTCGCCGGAAGAGTTTGCCCAAAAGATGAAAGATCGTGGCGAGTCTTTCATTACGATGTTCATGCAGTTGTTCATTGAGGCACTGGCGCAGCAGCGGACGAACAAGCAGCGTGGTGCGAATGATCTTGCATTGTTATTCGCATTTTTCTCCAGCAATCGTGAATTGGCGCTGAAGAGGGTGATGGCACAGCAGTTTGCCACAACGGACATTTTCAATAATCTCGGAGGTGAGAAGGGGACAACGATCATCACCGAGCGAAATCTCATAGCACTTGAAGTGCTGCGAGAGCAGTTGGCAAAGGGAAAAAAACGGATCGGGATCTTTTATGGAGCTGGACATCTTTCCGATTTTAGTCGGCGACTGGTTAACGATTTCGGCATGAAATTCCAGGATGAAAAATGGATCGAGGCATGGGATCTGCGGGTCAATCCTAAGCGATCCAGCCGCAGATAGCCTTTGACAGACAGGGCGATGGGTGGTGCGATGTTCGGAAGCAATTCGAACCATGTTGAAAAAAATCCATTCTCTATCGTTGTTGGTGGCTGCTTTATTCTGCAGTCCAATCGCCGGCTGGAATACCGTCAGCGCCGAGGAAAAAAATCGCGTCTTCGAAATTCGCACTTATTATGCGAACGAGGGCAAGCTGGACGC
>CETG01054738.1_pt1 | contig 10658 bp, 11 predicted proteins | sample 361471 | NCBI WGS metagenome assembly CETG01 (sample SAMEA2622696, study PRJEB7988) | marine metagenome | isolation source: saline water (ENVO:00002010), including | reverse complement strand
GTGATAAAAAAAGAGGGACAAGGTTGGAGAATAATCAGAGATTCATCGAGAAATCATTTTTCTACACTTATTGGTGGCAGTTCGTGGGCAATAGAGCTTACAGATTCTGAATGGAAATCACTTGTGATAACTGTTATCGACTTAACTAATCAATATGAAGATTCTAAAGAGCAACTAATGGCTGAAGAGGACATAACTTTGGAATTGGATCGTAATCCTTGGTTGGCAATTTTGAAAGGTGATCAATATGGATGGAGCCTTAAATTAATTTTGAGTCATAGTGGTCAATTTAATAGAGGAGCAGAAGTATCTTGGCCTAGAAATGTGACTGATTCTGTTGTGAATGCGATGAGAACAATGTGGGATTCATGCTATTTGTGAAAGAACTTAATCAAAAGTTTTTCTTTTTTTTTCCAAGAAAATCTTGCATTAACTCACATGTTTTCCACAGTTTTGATTTCATAAGTTCTTTTTTTACTGATTGCTGTGGAAAAGAGAGAATAACGACTTCTTTGATTTGATTATCAAATAACATACTCGAAACAGATAAGTAAAAATTATAAGTCTTTTGAGATAATTGATGGTGGCTTTGTCTGATAGTGAGACCACGCGAGAAAGGCTTTTTACTTGTTTGATTTTGATAGTAACTTGTACCCATATTTATTTTTTCTCCAAAGGTTCTTCATGCAAAATTTTGATATTCCTGAGGGAAAAAGTCCTGCCAAAAGTAAAGTTGTTTTGGATTCTGAGGAAATAATTAGCTTTCAAACAGAAATACCTAAGCCTATTCAAAAGGCTATGAGCACTTTTATTGATGAACATCCAAATTGGGATCAATATCGGTTGTTGCAAGCTGCACTAGCAGGATTCTTAGTTCAAAATGGAATAAGCTCAAGGTTGATAACTCGTCTTTACATAGGAAATATGTTTGGATCTCATTCTTTTTAAACTAATTATTTTTCGAGCTTTATTAAAAGTTCATTTGCAATCTTTTTATTTACAGGCATGATTGAAAGCCTATTTCCTTTCTTTACAAGAAGAAGTTCTTCAGGTGTATAAGTTTCAGATAGCTCTTTTAATGTAAGTATCCTTTTGAATTCACAGATATATCTAGTCTTGACACAGTCCCAGCGTGGATTGTCTTTAGCTGACTTTTTGTCAAAGTATTTTGAGCTTTCATCAAATTGATATGGATCAATCAAGTTTGTATCAATAACTTCCATAAGACCGACTATTCCTGGTGGTTTGGTATTTGAGTGATAAAAAAAAGCTTGATCCCCAATGTTCATAGATCTCATGAAATTTCTAGCTTGATAATTTCTTATCCCATCCCAGAGTGTTTCTACTTCATTCTTTAAATCTTTAATACTGTAAGCATCTGGCTCGCTTTTCATTAGCCAGTAGTTAATTTCCTTTGGTGCCATTGGATCTCAGCGATATTGCAATGTGTGGATGGCTTTACATTCTCACACCTATTTCTTTATTCTATTTCAACACAAGTTTCAATTTAATAGTAATTTCTGCTAGGGGTAGGTTGAATAATTTCGATATTCGCAGTGAGCCATTTCTTTGTTCTCGATGCCAATCGAGTGCGAGATAGTGTAAATACTTCTTTCTCTATAATAATGGCAAGTTCAGAGTCAATAGATAAAAGCATCATTTGAGGCGTTGTCGTCGCAAACTATTAAGAAATTTTTTTCAATAGATCTTGATCAGCTAGAAAGGATATATATCAATGTATGTTTTTAGTGGTTCTTTAAGATAAATAAAATATATGGAAAAATCAGGGAAAGAAGAACAAAGAAAGAATGAATTTACTCAAGTAACAACATTCCCAGTTCCATTTGCATTAGGATTAATTAATGAAAATATTACTATTAGTACTCATTCTCCTTCTAAACTTTCTATAGAAAAACTAATTAATAAAGCAATTCAGTTTCATCTCAAAGGTAATATTTCAGAAGCAGCAAAAAATTATCAACTTTTTATCAATCAAGGATTAAAAGATCATAGAATTTTTTCTAATTATGGAGCAATTTTAAAAGATCTTGGCAACTTAAAAGAAGCAGAGATCTTTTATCGAAAAGCAATTGAAATTAAACCTTATTTCGCTGAAGCTCATTCCAACCTGGGAATCATATTGAGCGATCTTGGTAAATTACAAGAAGCAGAAGTATCACTACGTAAAGCCCTTGAAATAAATCCTGATTTAGCAGAAGCACATTCCAATCTGGGAATCATATTGAGTGAACTTGGTAATTTAGAAGAAGCAAAAAATGAATGGGCGAAAGCGATTGAGTTAGCACCTAACTTAACAATAGCTATCGAACAATTAGCAATGCGTCTTTTTTACGAGAAAGAATATGAATTAGCAATAAAATATCTACGCGAAGTCAAATCTGTCATTGGTCAAAGCTTGCATCTCGGTTGCTTATTATCTCTTGATAAAGAAAAAGACTTTGACCATAAATATAAAGAGCTGTCGAGAAATAGAGTCTGTTATGCTGGAATTGGTGGCATTGTTGAACACGCCAATTGTCTTTACGGAACAAGAAAAGAATCACATTTCTGTGATAAAGCAATTAATTATATATTTGTAGATAAAATCAATGAAGAATCATTCTCCGAAGATGACTTAAATGAACTAATTTCTTATATAAATAACGACAAAATAAAAATGAGGTTTCAAGGAAGTCTCAAAGGTGGTGTCCAAACATCAGGAGATCTATTTACATTAAATCTTCCATATATCAAATCAGTAAAAAAAACTATAGAGGATAAGATTGAAATTTACAAAAATAAATTTAAAGATAGTGGACAAGGATTTATAAACAATTGGCCTGAAAAATATGAACTTAAGTCATGGATGATTGGTATGAAAAGTGGAGGATTTTTAGTACCACATAATCATGAGTATGGATGGATTACAGGAAGCTTTTACCTTCAGATGCCAAAATGTAATGGCAATGATGAGGCTGGGAACATAGCTTTCAGCTATCAAGGTCCTAGATATCCCAATAAAGATAAAAATTTTAATTTAACTATTAAGAACATAGAAACCAGAGATATTTGTATATTCCCTTCTTCTTTATATCACCATACAATTCCGTTTGAAAGTTCAGAAGAACGCATATGTTTTGTTTTTGATTTAGTACAGAAAAAATAGTATTCAACTTTCGTCTTATAGCTACTGAATTGAATAAAATCTCTTTTCAAGAACTATTTCTTAGACTTCACTGAGCTAGTGTGAAAAGTTAATAGCTGTTTAAGCTTAAAATCTTTGCTGAAAAAAAAACCATTGAAATTCAAAACACCAATATCTTTTCTTTTATTTGGCTCAATTGCATTGCCTACTACTCTTGAGACATTTGCCTCAGAAATTAATTGTGATTCTCTTTTTTGTTGACTTCGTAATATTAACTTCTATTCGTAAATTCAATCTTTGGCTTTTGTAGTTTATACCCAAACTCAATTAGTTGAAGGTATGTCAACTTGGTTTGTAAAGCGTTAAGAGATAGACGTTTATATTCACGCTTTTGAAAATGGATATACCCATTATAAGTATTGTCTTTCTCGATAGTTACATATTTTTTTCTTAAGTATCCAATGTTCGATTTGCTAGTTATTACCTACAACTTTATAGTCATATTAAACTATCTAAATCTTTATATTTTTGATAGCAAATTACAAGTCTAAATGTCTTTAGAATCTTACTTTACTTGATCATTGACTTTTTTGAGTTAGCTAGAAAGCCTTCTTTATTTATCTAGTTTGTTTTGAATTATCTCTGTGGGAATTGTTAAAACTTCATTATCAATAGTTTCTCCCAGCCACTCCTTGTATTCATGGAAAACGCAGCGTCGACCGGAGGGGCTGTTTAAAACTTGCATTCTTGAGATAGCATTATTTATTGCCATATACAAGATTTCTTGTGATTGCTTATCTGCTTTCATTCGTCTAAAAACTTATCTTTTACAAATTAATAGCTAGTAATCTCCATCTTGAAACGGGAGTTAATACTCTTTGTGTATATATCAGCACCTAAGATTATTCTTACTTTTATTATCTTTTTTGGAAACATCTAAGTGGAAGCCAACAGAAGAAGAATGAGAAGTAATGGAGGCTGTTTGGATGCAAGTTAAAGGAGCTTGTCAGAAACTCAAGGAAAAAACCAATGTTTAAAATGAGCATATTCGTAAGATGCTTCAGGAAATCAGTGATCGCTATTATTTATGAAAAGCTTATTATCAAAAAGTCTTAATAAACTATCAAGTGGTAGTCGCTTCATTATTTTGGATGTGCTATCTTTGCTCCTTTGATAGTTTATGCAGTGCATATTTGTATCTATAGTGCTTTGCCTATCTTTATGGTTGGCTTTGTGATTTGCTTATCGTACAGCTGAACTTAGAAGAGAAATTTATTTCATTCATCTTTTTTTACTTGGAGATTTTTATGCAGTTTCTTGCTCTATTCTCCCATATCTAAATCTCATCATGTCGATCACTTGATCTTTTGTACTCCAATTCTTAATTCGATTCTTAATCTTTAGTAGTTGAAATTCAGTCAGCTCAAGACGGGCTTGCTCAAGTTTTGTCATTTAGTTAAATGCTGGTAGCTGTGATGATTAGGATCTGCAAGCAGAGCAAGCAGCATAGGATAACCATGAGCTTCACAATTAATTGTTCTCTATATTATTTTCACATGCCTTCATGGCTTGTCAATTCCATTCCGTTCAATAATTACTAACCATTTGACCTTTAATCGTTGAGGCCTTTTTATTTTTCTTTCTTGTTTTTGATCATTTTCCTTCTTGTAAAGTCGATTCTATGATTGAAATCTCTCTAGTGTTTCTTTTGTTGAGCCCACGTATGTCTAATTGAAATCGTATGATCTCTAATGCAATCTTGTTGAAATAAAATGTAGCTTGTACATAGCCATGTGAGAAATCAGATTCAAAATACCCAAAGCCTTTTAAATCTTTTACTAATAAGTAGCTATCAAGGATTTTGCTATACCACCTTAGTAACATACTGTTATCCATGATATCAGCTATAGCTATACGAGATATGGTTTTGGTCCTTACAGCGAAGTAATCATTGAGGTCTTGATAGATAGGTAATGTTAGCCCCATTAGGCAGCCCTTCTTTCTTTTTCTATCCTATCGCTTGAATGTTTAGCAATTACTTGATTTTGATGGAATAGATTTAATTGTTTACCACTAGGTTTTTGCTCTTTCCCAAAATGTGCAACAGGCTTTGTTGCTTGTGACCAAATGAAAGCTAAAACAAGTCCAAATAATAGAAGAGGAAGAATAGTCTTTAGTATGGCTACGACTACTAAAACAGTTATCATGCTAAGAGAGAAGACAGTCCATTTAGGTATATTGCTACCTAGTTTCTTGTTCTTTTTTGCTTTAGAGGAAGGGATGACTGTTAAATTAATACTCATTAGTTATTTAGTTTTAGGTCTATTGCTTGAGAGGATGTGGTTCAAATTTTACTTGTCTTGCTAGTAGTCCTAACTTTTTTCTTTCCTGCAATGCAATTCTGAATGCTCGAGATCTATAGACCGTTGTAAGAATGGAGATACTTCTTTTGCTAGTGACACAGATATCCAGTATTTACTAGGTGATTTTTAGCAAATTCAATCAACTTTGTAAATGTTTTTGGATGAATAGTGCGAAAAACTTAGTAAGTTTGTGATGATCTACTTTCAACTTTTTGGTTAGGTTTACGGCCTGAAGCTTTGTCTATATATTTTTTTTATTTAATCAGTTTATTTTTTCTTAGTTCATTAATTGCTGGTTCAAGCATTTTTCGATATTGTTTCCACCCATTTATTGAGCTTGAATTTATTGGAGATCTAACTTGTACTACGCTGGCAGTTTTTATATTTCTATTCACTTGATGAGGTGAAAGATATCTATCATCCCATTCCCAATCTAACCATTTAATCAGTTTCCTAATCTCCATATCAGGAATTGTAACTAATAAATCGTAATTTATAGAGTAAATTTTTCCAGGGAATCTTTTTTTGTATTCTTCTATAGTTTTTAAATGGTTAACATAAATTCTGGCGCAATCGTTTAGGGACGAGGAAAAACGAACACCCTCTTGAAAGTTTGCTCTATATATGGAAAGAATATTATCTAGTGGATTTCTAATAGAATGAATTATCTTTGCATTAGGAAAGCTATTTAAAATATTGCCCAGATAGAGATAATTATATAAGTACTTGTCAGTACTTATATAATTATCTCTGACGAACTTGTTTCTTTCTTTTATGTATAATTTGTATAGTGATTCGCAATGGTTAGATTTATCTTTTATTTCGAAGATTCTCTTAAGAGACATCTCGACTAAAGGTCGTTCTCCAAGATCAATAACATTCTCATTAGTATAGAGAATTGACTCTATTAAGGTAGACCCACTTCTGGGCATTCCTACGATAAAAATGCATTCTTTAATTTCTTTAGAGTCTGAATTATCATAACATTTTAAGCTATTTGTTTTTATTAGATTATCCTTTGAAATCTCTATTAATTGACTCGCACTAGAATTGTAAATACTAAGTTTTAAATCATTCGCTTTTTTCAAAAAATTTGCACTATCTTTATATTTATTCTTTTCATGTAAGATATTAGATTTTGCAAATAGTATACTAATTTTGTCTTTAATAACTTTTATCTCACTAATATTCATTTCGAGGATTCGCTTGTAAATAACATTGTCTTTCTCTTTATTATAGAATCTAGATAGTGAATAATATGCAGACGCAAAATTGGGATTTAAATCAATTGTTTTATAAAGATATTCCTTTGCATTCTCTAGATCACCCATTTGCAGATAAATCTCATGAAGTAAATAATATGACGTAGATAATTTAGGTGATATCGAAATTGCTTTTTTTATTACTCTTTCTGCTTCATAATATTCTTCTTTTTCTTTTAGGATTTTCGAGAGAATGTAGTATGCCTCTATTGAATCGGGGCTTAAATTAATAGCTTTCTGTACTTCTTCCTCTGCTTCACCTAATTTAAGCATTTTTAAAAGTATTTCTCCCAGATTTAAAATTGATTGTGTATTTCTTGGATCTATCTTTATTGCTTTGCGTGTATTTTTTTCAGCTTCTTCATAATTTCCTATTTGACAATAAATCACTCCTAAATTCAAATATCCAGCTAAATATTTATTATTAATAGCGATCGATTTTAAATTATATTTTATTGACTTTTCTACTTCTGAATTTTGCAGAGCAATTAAACCAAGAGCCGAATATACTCTAGGGTCTTCTATTCCAGATCTAATTATTTGATTATACTGAATATATGCTTTATCTATAGCTCCTTTTGAATGGAGCGCTAGGGCTTTTTCAATTTTTCTCGCTAACCTTATTTTTAGCCTCTTTTCTTCATCGCTTGATACTTTTCCAAACCCTTTCACAGTTTCATTTTTTATGACAATTTTATTGTAAGACTTTTTTTGAATACATAAATAAGTTGGTTCATTTTAATACAATTGATTATGGTTCTTCACCAGCTCCCTACTTTCGATATTTGATATGAGTAGAAAAATGACTAAAATATAAATCAATCTATTTGACACTAGAACCTTGCAGAATTAAAGATATCAAAGGCTGATTAGATAATGGACCTGAAATATATTAAGAATATTTTGATATTAAAGAAGAATATACTTACAATTAAGCTAATTAGGATATAAACAATATGGATTGTGCTCTAATAGAGACATTTTTCAAGTCAATTAAACCTGACAACTTGACTTTACTTGTCCTTGATTAAATGAAAACTCTAAATTCCAAAAAGGTTATGAGAGCTTTATTCGTCATTGCTGTTCTTATTGCTTCCTTATTAATTGCCCTTTTTATCAGTGTTAATTTTATAATTGATCCGTTTGTCTACTGGCTTGCTTCAACCCAAGGTGCCAGAGTATTTATAGGGTGTATTTTATCTTGGTTTTCTGTATCTTCATTATTCGATCTGTTTTATAAGCGTTATAAACTCAGAAAAAAAATTAAGAGGTTCAATGCTCTTAATGTTCCTTATCCCAGAACTTTTAGAGGTAGAGGCTAATCGAACAGTAAATATTTCTTTTAATAGTTTATCAATACAATAGTATCAATAAACTATTAGTTATATTTCAGACCTGGTCAGACAGTTAAGTGAACTTTTTATTAGTAGCATTTATTATACTACTTTTGCTTTTTTAGATTTTATTGGTTATATTCATTTTTCTGAGGATGGCTGAGCGAATAGATAAAGATTGTAGAAAGGAATAAAAGAACAAAATGCCCATAAAATTAAATTTTCTTTGCCTATATCTCTTAGTCTTCTTATTAATAAAGCAATAAATACTAAAAAAGAAGGGATGCTATATAAATAACCCCAGTTATATGCCTCAGATATTGTGTAAAAATTATCAGGAGCATTAGTCAAGTTATTACTAGATAAGATTGAAACTATACTCCCAATCAATCCATCAAGAATAAAGAAGTGCCAAAATGGGATTCTACTTGTTTTGTCTGTGTAATTAAAAATCTGACTCCATGCCAGAAAGTAATTAGAAAAAACCCTTTCTATAAAGTTCATTATTATCTCAATTTGTATTTATATTGCTCTATGATCTTACAGAAGAAATGCCCTTAGCATTTGTCCCCTAATAAAAAATAATAATGAACAGTACATTCCCAATGGTTCTATCTCTTTTGCTTGGTATGGTTATTAATACTAAAGCTGATGAGCGAATTTATGAGACGAAGAATATTTGTGGGCGTTATTATGCAGCTGAAATTAATGGTGGAGAGGCATCAAGATTATTAGGATTAAATGGAGCTGGAAGGGTTGGCTCCAGAGTAGAGCAGTACTGTAATTTCTTTCGCTAAAGAGTTGATTACTTGTGTGGAATTATTGTCTGGTTTGTCTATTAAGTAGTGAATTTAATTGTATAGCTATTAATTCTCAGTAAAACTTTGTGTATAAGTTTCTATTAGGTTTAGCAGTCGAATTTTTTTATATAATAGTTTATTCTTAAAATTAATACTAGGACAATTAATTGTTTGTTATTCCTAGGCAGGTAAAATCAATTTATTGAATGAAAGCCGACTTTATCTTTAACAACTAATCAAGTTCAAACCAACAAAAAGGTTATTATCTATAAGTAGTGTTAGTAATGCATGCGAGGACGTAACTTGTGTTGATTAGTCTCGTGAATGCCTCAACAGACTTCGGCATAAAGAATCTTTTCAAAAATTTAGACCTGCATATTAATAAAAGAGAGAGACTGGGTTTAATTGGTCCCAATGGATCCGGTAAGTCAACACTTTTGAGAGTTCTTGCTGGGGACGAACCTTTGATGGAGGGAGAGAGAAGATGTTTGTCGTCTTTGAAGATTTCTTTAGTAGGGCAAGAAACAAGGTATGACGATGATAAAAGTATCTTGGAGGAAGTTCTTGAAGGGTGCGGAGAAAAAAGAAAACTGTTATTTAATTTCAGCAAATTAAGTAGACAAATTGCACACAACCCTAAAGATGAAAGTCTTCTTAAAAAACTTGGTCATGTAAGTGAACTTATGGATGCTGCTGGGGCATGGAATTTAGAGCAACAATGTCAGGATGTATTAAGAAGACTTGGATTAAAAGATTTAGATAGGAAAGTCAAGGAACTTTCTGGAGGTTATCGCAAAAGAGTTGGACTAGCTGCTGCTCTTGTATCTAAACCAGATGTATTACTTCTTGATGAACCTACTAATCATCTAGATGCTTCTGCTGTTGAATGGCTTCAAAATTGGTTGGACCATTATGAGGGGGCTCTAGTATTAATCACTCACGATAGATATTTTCTAGATCGTATTACCACTCGGATGGTTGAGATTAATAATGGAGAAGTACGTAAATATTCTGGGAATTATCGTCAATTTCTTTATGAGAAAATTCAACAAGAGAAATTAGAAGTGTCTTCAAAGAAGAAATTTCAGGGTGTTTTACGAAGAGAATTAGTTTGGTTAAAACAAGGTCCTAAAGCTAGAAGTACCAAACAGAAAGCACGTATACAAAGAATTTCTGAAATGAGATCTAAACCTAAAGATCAAGTCAAAGCTAAATTGCAAATGAATTCATTAAGTCGAAGAATTGGGAAAATAGCAATAGAAGCTATCAATGTTGGTTTGTCTATTAATGAAAACAATAATATTTTGAATCTTTTAGATGATTTCACTTATAGCTTTAGTCCAGAAGACCGAGTAGGTATTATTGGCCCAAATGGGAGTGGAAAATCTACTCTTCTAGATCTTATTGCAGGGAAAATATTACCCACAAGTGGTGAATTAAAACTTGGAGAAACAGTTCATATTGGTTACCTTGATCAACATACAAATGATTTGAATCGAGGGAATGGTTTAAATAGAAAAGTTATCGAATTTATTCAAGAAGCTGCATTTAGAGTAGATCATGGAGGTAAAGAAATTACGGCATCACAACTTTTAGAAAAATTTCTTTTTCCACCAAGTCAACAACATAGTCCTCTTTCAAAACTTTCAGGAGGAGAAAAAAGGAGACTTACTCTTTGTAAAATGCTCATACAAGCCCCCAACGTTCTATTACTTGATGAACCAACAAATGATTTAGATATACAAACACTTAGT
>CETG01191863.1_pt1 | contig 10666 bp, 8 predicted proteins | sample 361471 | NCBI WGS metagenome assembly CETG01 (sample SAMEA2622696, study PRJEB7988) | marine metagenome | isolation source: saline water (ENVO:00002010), including | reverse complement strand
TATCTGGGTCATCTTTAATCAAAGTAGCTGAAATAGGACACTTTAAGGAACTTATTTCAAATGAGTATTTGCTATCCCAACTCCCCTCAACAATTGGCTTTAGCGAAACTGTTTTTTCTCCCATGAACATTTTTGCCTCTATTTGTTTACTTATTCTGCTTCCTTCAATTATGTTTTTTTTGGGGAAAAAGAAAAGTTCTTCTCCCATTACTATTTTGAAACAAAAAACAGAAATTTCTAAAAACTCAACATTAATAGGTGCTGAAAAAATTGATCATTCTCTACTGTTTTCTTGCTTTATTGGAGGAGGAATTATCTTATACTCTTTTTACCTTGCTATAAGCAACCCTGGCAATTCAGAGCTGAATTTTATCAATCCAAACTACATCAACTTCTTACTTCTTGGACTAGCCATAATATTCAATGGAAGTATATTCCGTTTTTTAAAATCACTTGAAGAGGCTATAAAAGGAGTTTCAGGAATACTTATTCAATTCCCACTTTATTTTGGAATAATGGGTATTATGAGTAACAGTGGTATGATTAATGACATAGCAACACTTTTTATCTCTATTTCCAACGAAATAACCTATCCATTATTCACTCTTTTAAGTGCCGGAATAGTAAATATATTTGTGCCCAGTGGTGGTGGACAATGGTATGTTCAAGGTCCAATTGTAATTCAAACAGCTATTGAAATGGGCATTCCTCTTTCAAAAAGTATTATGGCTCTAGCTTATGGTGATCAGCTTACCAACATGCTGCAACCCTTCTGGGCACTTCCTCTACTAGGAATCACAGGCTTAAAGGCTAAAGAAATACTTCCTTATACATTACTATTGATGTTGTGTGGACTTTTGATTTTCTCTATTGCATTAATTTTGTTTTAATTTTACAATTGCGTAAAATTTTTTAATTCTTAGACCTATTTACATGAAAAACACCGCTTATTTTTTTATAGTCGCTATTTCTATTGTCACCACTCTTATCTATGGAAAAAGCCTATTGATTCCTTTTATTTTCGCATTACTCCTTTGGTTTTTATCAAGGAAGCTAAGAATCTCTTTAAATAAAATTAAGTTCATCAATAAATTTTTACCCTCATGGCTAAAGAACACTATTAGTTCATTATTTATATTATCTCTACTAATTATAATTTCAAAAATCTTATACAGTAACATTAATACTTTAGCTACTGCATCTAAAAATTACGATTACGATATTGAGCCTATTATAGAATCACTTTCTAGCTACTTAACTGTAGATGTTGTTGAAGCTTTAAAAAACCAATTGGGGAACATTAATTTCGGTAAAATTCTTTCTTCAAATTTCAATTCACTTACAAAACTTTTTGGAAACTTAATTATGATTTTTGGAAAATTATTTATGTTTATTATTTATGTTCTATTTATCTTCTTGGAAGAAATTAATTTTCATCAAAAACTTATACTAGCTTTTTCAAAAAGCAACAAACAAGACAAAATTTCTACAGTTATTGAAGAAATTGAGGCTTCTATAACCAACTACTTAGGTTTAAAAACAATAGTGAGTCTTTGTACCGGTTTGCTTAGCTATATCGTATTGCTTTTTGTAGGCATTGATGCGCCCATTTTTTGGGCCTTTCTGATTAGTCTGTTAAATTACATTCCGACTGTTGGATCTTTAATTGCTACGGTTTTCCCAGCGACATATTGCCTATTACAATTTGGCGAAGTTTACCCCTTTGTATTAGTTCTTGTATTAGTTGGCACAATACAGGTTCTTGTAGGAAATATCTTGGAACCAAGACTGATGGGTAATTCATTAAACATAAGCTCTTTAGCAACATTAATTGCGCTTTCAGTATGGGGGTCTATTTGGGGTATAACTGGAATGTTTTTAAGTGTCCCCATCACTGTAATTCTAATAATAATTCTTTCTCAATTTCCCTCAACTAAACCTGTAGCTATTATGCTTTCTGATAAGGGAGAAATCAAATAACCAGTTGAAAGTAAAAAAAAACATATTCATTTTTTTAGGCCCCGTTGTCTTTACCCTTTTGTTTTTTATAGGTCCTCCTGAATCGATGAATGAAAAATCTTTTGGCCTTTTACTTACGGTAATTTGGATGGCCATTTGGTGGATAACGGAAGCTATACCTATTGCTGTAACCTCATTACTTCCAATTGTTCTTTTTCCACTATTTGGAATAATGGACCTTTCAAACACAGCAGAATCATATGGAAACAAAATAATATTTCTATTCATAGGCGGATTTATTTTAGCATTAGCTGTAGAAAAATGGAACTTGCATAAAAGAATTGCTTTAACCATAATTTCAATTATTGGAAGTAATGTTTCCAATATTCTTCTTGGGTTTATGGTTGCAACAGCGTTTCTTTCGATGTGGATTTCAAACACTGCAACTACGGTAATGATGCTACCCATTGCCTTATCAGTAATTAATCAGTTTAAAATTGATGATAAACATTTTTCTGTAGTTTTTGGCAAAGCACTAATGCTAAGTATTGCCTTTAGCGCCTCTATTGGAGGCATTGCTACACTAATTGGAACTCCTCCAAATTTAATTTTCGCAAGCTTTGTTCAAGAAAATTACGGGGTTGAAATAAGTTTTATGCAGTGGATGAAAATAGGTTTACCTACATCAACAATTTTACTGCTTATAGCTTGGTTTTATTTAACTAGAGTAGCTTTTAGATTTGAGAAAAAGAACATCTTACTAAAAAGAACAGAAATCGACAGTCAGTTGGAGCAGTTGGGCCCTATGCAAAAAGAAGAAAAATTGGTACTAATTATCTTTTCACTAACAGTATTTTGTTGGATAACACGTTCATTTTTTCTAAATGAATTTATTCCTGAAATTGACGATACCATTATAGCCATATGCTCAGCGATTCTGCTATTTATAATTCCAAGTAAAAAATCAAATGAAAAATTAATGACATGGAATGACGCACTAAAACTTCCATGGGGAATCCTTCTTTTATTTGGTGGAGGATTAGCAATTGCTAGCGGGTTTCAAACAACAGGATTAGCCATATGGGTAGGAAATCAACTATCTATTCTTGAAGGAGTGTCTTTACTGCTAATTGTACTATTTACTGTAACTCTAGTAAATTTTCTAACTGAAGTAACCTCTAATTTAGCCACTACAGCTATGTTATTACCCATTATGGCTACCCTAGCAATAGCACTAAAAGTAGATACCAACACACTAATGATATGTACAACCTTAGCTGCCTCATGTGCATTTATGCTTCCGGTTGCTACTGCTCCTAATGCTGTTGTTTTTGGATCTAAGCTCCTGAAGATTTCAGAAATGGTCAGGATAGGTTTTTGGATGAATGTAATTTCAATTATAGTACTAACAGCACTAGTTTATTTTTTATTACCATTGCTTTGGAAATAAAAATGATTAATTCTTTAAAGTGATTAATCTTCAATAAGCTGCCAAGAACCTGTATTAATTAACGGCTCTGCTTGCTTAAACTTCATCTGTTTAGTTTCTCCACTTTGAATATTAAGCACCTTAACTCTCTCATTTCTGCCAGGTCGTTTAAGAACAGACACAGGTTGTCTTTTTTCTGGAACTCCTTGGTTTTTTTGAGCCATCTGAGCGTTTTGTCTTGTTGATTGACTCAAATCTTCTCTTCCTGTTTTTAGTTTACTTAAGTCCTGTTTTAATGAAGGTTGTGAACTTTTAGTTTGAGCAGCTTGCTCATTTTCATTAGGCAATTGTGCTTTCATTAGGAATGAAATAATATCTTTATTAAGCTTGTCTAACATTCCTTTAAACAATTCATACCCTTCTAATTTATAAATCAACAATGGATCTTTTTGCTCATATTGGGCATTCTGAGCACTTTGCTTTAAGAAATCCATTTCTCTTAAGTGTTCTTTCCATTCATTATCAATAAATCCTAAGGTAATGCTTCGCTCCAATGCGTTAATTGCTTTTGCCCCTTTGGATTCATAGGCTTCTTTAAGATTTACGACTATTTTAATTCCCTTTCTACCATCAGTAAAAGGAATAACGATATTTTCAAAGCTATCCGATTGATTTTCGTAAACATTTTGAATAACTGGAAAAACTCGATCCTGAATAATTTTTGATTTTCTATTGTATCCTTCTCTAGCAGAATGGTACAATTTTTCAATCAATAATTCTGGTTCAGAATTAAGAAATTCTTCTTCTGAAAACGGACATTGAATGCCAAAATTTCGAATTATTTCAAAAGAAACACCATCAAAATCGCCACTATCTTGGAAAGTATAAACCGTTGATTCAGAAACATCATATAGAATGTTATCTAAATCCAGCTCCAGTTTATCTCCAAACAAAGCGTTTTTTCGTCTTGAATAAATTGCAGTTCTTTGAGAATTCATTACATCATCAAACTCTAGAAGTCTTTTTCGAATACCAAAATTATTTTCTTCTACTTTTTTCTGTGCCCTTTCAATAGATTTGCTAATCATTGAATGCTGTATAACTTCTCCCTCTTTGTGACCCATTCTATCCATCATTTTGGCAATTCTTTCCGAGCCAAACAAACGCATTAAATTATCTTCTAAGGAAACAAAAAATTGAGAAGCTCCTGGATCACCTTGTCTTCCAGACCTTCCTCTAAGCTGTCTATCCACCCTTCTGGAATCGTGTCTTTCAGTACCAATAATTGCCAGCCCACCATTTTCTTTTACACTATCTGCTAATTTAATATCTGTTCCCCTACCTGCCATGTTAGTGGCAATGGTAACCGTTCCAGCCTTTCCAGCTTCAGTAACCACTTCAGCTTCTTTCTGATGGAGCTTAGCATTAAGAACTTGATGCGGAAGCTTTTTCATCTTTAGCATTCTTGAGAGTAGCTCAGAAACCTCGACTGAAGTTGTCCCAACAAGAACAGGCCTTCCTTCATTTTTTAACCGTTCTATTTCATCAATAATTGCAGTATATTTTTCTCGTGCAGTTTTATATACTAAATCTTGCTGATCTTTTCGAATAACTGGTTTATTGGTTTTAACAACTACAACATCTAGTTCATAAATATCCCAAAATTCTTTTGCCTCTGTTTCTGCTGTACCCGTCATTCCAGCAAGCTTATGATACATTCTAAAGTAGTTCTGCAAAGTAATGGTTGCATAGGTCTGAGAAGCGGCTTCTACCTTTACATTTTCCTTAGCTTCAATTGCTTGATGGAGGCCATCAGAATATCTTCTTCCGTCCATGATTCTTCCTGTCTGCTCATCTACAATTTTTACTTTATTATCCATTACTACGTACTCTACGTCTTTTTCAAATAGAGCATATGCCTTAAGTAATTGATTAATGGAGTGTATTCTTTCTGCTTTTACCGTATAGTCAGACATCAGCTCATCTTTAAGCTTAAGTTGCTGATCAGGTGAATTGCTGCTAGATTCAATTTCTGCGATTTTTGTTCCAATATCCGGAAGAATGTAAAATTCAGGGTCTTCTTGTCCTGAAATTAAATCAATTCCTTTTTCAGTTAAATCGATAGTATTGTTTTTCTCATCAATAACAAAATATAAAACCTCATCAGCCTTGGGCATTTCCTTGGCATTGTCTTGAAGGTAAAAATTTTCTGTTTTTTGCAATTGGATTTTAATCCCAGGCTCACTTAAATACTTAATGATTGCTTTACTTTTAGGAAGCCCTCTGAAAGATCTTAAAAGAGAAAGCCCCCCCTCTTCAAGAAGAGTTTTTAACTCTTTTTTATCAACACCTTCTTGATCAGCTTTTGCTAATTTAGTTTTTGCTTCTGAAAGCAGAGAAGTAACCAGTTTTCTTTGGTGATTAACTAGTTTTTCAATTTTAGGTTTTAATAACGAAAACTCATGTTCATCTCCTCTAGGAACAGGTCCAGAAATAATAAGAGGTGTTCTTGCATCGTCAATTAAAACAGAATCCACCTCATCGATTATAGCATAATGATGCTTTCTTTGAACCATCCCTTCTGGTTCACTTACCATATTGTCTCTTAAATAATCAAACCCAAACTCATTATTTGTTCCAAATGTAATGTCGGCATTATATGCCGATATTCTTTCTGGTGAATGTGGTTTATGGTTATCTATACAGTCGACAGATAAGCCATGAAATTGATAAATGGGCCCCATCCATTCTGCATCCCTCTTAGCTAAGTAATTGTTAACTGTAATAACATGAACTCCTTTGCCAGCAAGTGCATTCAAATAAACTGGGAGAGTTGCCACAAGAGTTTTTCCCTCACCGGTCATCATTTCTGCAATTTTACCCTTATGAAGTGCCGTACCACCCATGAGTTGAACATCATAGTGAATCATGTTCCAAACAATCTCAGATCCTGCCGCATCCCAATGATTTTTCCAAGTAGCCTTATTAGCTGAAACAGTTAGGTGCTCATATTTATTAGCTAACTCAATATCCATTTCATTTGCAGTAACACACAATTGGCCATTTTCACATAATCTTCTTGCCGTTTCCTTTACAACAGCAAAGGCTTCAGGTAAAAGCTCCATTAGTACTTTCTCGAGTTGCTCGTCTTCTTGTTTTTCTAATGCTTCAATTTCTTTGAAAATAGCTTCTTTTTCATCAATAGGTGTTTTAGAAGAGTGAGCCTTTTCTTTTAAAGCGATAGTTTTAGATACAATATCAGCTAAAAAGTCTTTAATTCTAGTTTTAAAATCAGCTGTCTTAGCTCTAAGCTGATCATCAGTTATTGAGCTAAGCTTCTGGAATTCGCTATTTATAAGCTCAACTACAGGCAATAATTCTTGTAAATCTTTTTGAGATTTATCACCAAACAATTTTTTTACAATTTTTTCAAACATCTATAATCGTATTAACGGCTAACAAAAATAATCGAATTGTTAACATCCTATTGATTAATAGCCAAATAAATGACTTCAGAAACTATACCAAATTAAGAACACTGACACTATGTCGTGAAACAAAAAAATAAAAAGGAAATCTGCAGAAATTAACAGACAAAAAAACAATGAAATAAAATGAATAATTTAATATTCATCTTCATTAAAAAAGAAATCTTCTTTAGTAGGATAATCTGGCCATATTTCTTCAATTGTATCGTAGCTTTCTCCTTCATCTTCAAGAGCCTGAAGATTTTCAACTACCTCTAAAGGAGCCCCTGTTCTCATCGCAAAATCTATTAATTCATCTTTTGTTGCTGGCCATGGTGCGTCCTCTAAATACGATGCTAATTCAAGTGTCCAATACATAATAAAATTGTTTTATTCTGTTATATGGCGCAAAAATAATTTTTTTGTTGATACATCAAAATAAAAAACAACTTTAAATTATTTTTTTGGATTCCAAGGGATTTCATCAGCCCCTAAGTCAAAAGATAATTTTCTAGACAACACAAACAAATAATCTGAAAGACGATTTAAATACTGTGGGATAATTGAATGGACTTGCTCATTTTCAGAAAGCTCAATTACAATTCGTTCACAGCGCCTGCAAACTGTTCTGGCAATATGACAATAGGAAACAATTGTATGCCCCCCAGGAAGAATAAAACTAGTCATTTTAGGAAGATCATTTTGTAAATTATCTATCTGCTTCTCTATATAAACAACATCATGCTCATTAACTTGTGGGAGTTCAAAATTGGATTTTTTATTCCCTAAAGCAGCTAAATTTGAACCAATTGTAAAAAGTCTATCCTGCACATCAAGAAGAAAATCTTTATAAGACTGATTAATTGGTTGATCTTTAATTAATCCTATCCAAGAGTTTAATTCATCGGAAGTTCCGTAGGCATTGATTCTTAAATCGTATTTTTTTACTCGATCTCCACCTAAAAGAGAGGTTTCTCCCTTATCACCAGATTTTGTATATATTTTCATTGCTGATAAATTATAAATTTTTCTTCGATAGAATTTAAAATTGAAAAAAGTTCATCTTTATTTTCTATTGTCACCAATTGAGTTCTGTATTTTTTAAAATCTTGAATTCCCTTAAAATACCTGGCGTAATGTCTTCTCATTTCAAGAAGCCCCAATCTTTCACCTTTCCATTTAATGCTAAAATCTAAATGCTCTCTTACAACATCTATTTTCTCTTGCAATGATGGCTCTGGAAGCAAAATACCGTTATTTAAATATGATTTAACCTGATTAAAAAACCAGGGGTTTCCTATTGAAGCTCTTCCAATCATTAAACCATCTACACCATACCTATTTTTATATTCCAATGCTTTTTGAGGTGAATCAATATCTCCATTTCCAAAAACTGGAATATTCATTCTTGGGTTATTTTTTACCTGAGCTATTAACGACCAGTCTGCTTCTCCTTTATACATTTGAGCCCTAGTCCTTCCATGAATAGAAATGGCTTTAATACCTACATCTTGAAGACGCTCAGCAACCTCTACTATATACTTACTACTCTCATCCCAGCCTAAACGAGTTTTCACAGTAACAGGAAGTGATGTAGCATTAACAATCTCTTTTGTTAAAGAAACCATTTTTGGAATATCTTGAAGAATTCCTGCTCCAGCTCCTTTACATGCTACCTTTTTAACTGGGCATCCATAGTTGATATCAATAATATCAGGATTTACAGCCTCACAAAGCTGAGTAGCTTTTTTCATAGATTCTATTTCAGATCCAAAAATTTGAATTCCAACAGGTCTCTCATATTCGAAAATATCTAACTTTTGCACACTCTTTACAGCATCTCTAATTAAGCCTTCTGAAGAAATAAATTCTGTATACATTACATCAGCACCGTGTTTTTTACAAAGAGCTCGAAAAGGTGGGTCACTTACATCTTCCATTGGGGCAAGTAGCAATGGAAATTCAGTTAATTTTATGTCTCCTATATATACCAAAAAAGTACTTTTATAGTGCAAAATTAATCGATAAGTACTAAAGCGACCTAATAATTATGAAAAATGGTTCCTTATACAGTAAATCTACAACAGAAAAAATATTTTATTTTTTTCTAATTTGCCTTCTTGGAAAGCTTCTATTTAGTGGGCTTTCATTTTATGCTTGTTCATTTTTTTTCAATATTGATTTGCATGAACTCTCTGGAACAAAAACATTAACTATTAATGAGGTAAGAGCATATAAAACTGCTGCAGTTTTTGACCAACTAGGAACATTTTTATTTCCAGCCATACTCTTTTGCTATTTATTTGGAAAATCACCTACTTATTACTTAAACCTCAATCCATTTAAGAAAAAGCTGTTTTTAATCATTCCTATTACTTTAACAGTAATGTATATATGTTCCTTTGCCCTTATTGAGATAAATAAAATCATTGATTTTTCTTTTTTAGGAGAATCACTTTTAAATCGCTTTTTAACCAGCCAAGAATTTCTTGAAAAAATACACTATTCATTTATTGGAGTTTCACCTATTAATTTAATTGGATGTGTGTTTATTATGGCTCTTTTGCCTGCGCTTTGTGAAGAATTTGTTTTTCGTGGGATACTCCAACATTTATTTTCTAACTGGTTTAAAAGCGTTCATATAGGAGTTGTTTTTTCAGCAATTATTTTTGCTGTTTTACATTTTCAATTTTTTAATTTATTGGCTCTACTATTTATTGGAGTTTTACTAGGCTATATAGTGTGTTTAACCAATAACTTGTGGACCTCAATACTCCTTCACTTTTTCTACAACCTTACTAGTTTACTTACCATTTTTTTAGAAAAAAAATCAATGATTTCAACTTCAATAGAATCTGGTTCAGTCTCTATTTACATTCCTATAATTGTATTGCTGCTTTGTCTTTTTTTATTAGTACTAATGTTTAGGAAAAATCATTCATTTGCGCTGATCAAAGAAAAATATAGCCACTAAAAAAGGAGCAAAAAGCTCCTTTAGAATAGTTTTATGTAGGGATAACCCTACTTCTTTTTGTCTTTTTTAACTGAATAAACCACCTTGAATGCTTCTGCTTCTTTTAGTTCATCCTGAATTTCTCGAACTAATCTCATTTTTGTTTTTTTATCTACCTTAAATACATTAAAAAACTTAGAGTCCCAAACCTGAGCAAACTCAGGATTTTTCTTCAGCTTATTTAGGTAGTTTCTAATCTCAGAATTATCGTTGATTAAATCATCATCTAGCTGTGTTTTGTAAAGAGGTTCTCCCTTAGCAGTATATTCACCTGGAACCTTCCCTATCCAATAATAAGCAGCTTTAACATTCTTCTCCAAATCAATTGTTTCTTTAATAGAAACCTTATCTATTTCTAAACGCTTAGATTCTTTTTCTTTAAAAACTGTAGTTACCATAAAGAAGAAAAGCAACATAAATACAATATCAGGAAGAGCAGCAGTTGAAATTGCTGGATCTTTTCTTTTCTTACCTTTTGAAAATTTTGACATAGTTACTTTTTTACTGTACGGATCTATTCTTCTCTTTCATTATTCTTTTAGGGTATACCTGACGTATAGCAGATATTTTAGCCTTATCTGAATCCACTTTTTTATTAAGCTTAGTAAAAGGAACCCCAAATTTTTCAATACACAACTCGTTTCTTAGACTATTTAAACCAATCATTATTTGATCAAGAACCTGCATATAAATATCATAAGATGTTGCATTATCTAATTGAATAGATACTGTAGCGCTGTTGGGAAGAGCAGGAAAATCACCAATTAAATTAACTGCTTCTAAACGACTTGCCCATAT
>CETG01430780.1_pt1 | contig 10673 bp, 12 predicted proteins | sample 361471 | NCBI WGS metagenome assembly CETG01 (sample SAMEA2622696, study PRJEB7988) | marine metagenome | isolation source: saline water (ENVO:00002010), including | reverse complement strand
CTGGCCATGGTTCAAACGAAATGGGTTAAGCAGGAATTAGAGAAAGCCCATCCTAATCTTGCAATCTCAATCGAAGCGATGGCAACTCAAGGAGACAAAATTCTTGATGTAGCGCTCGCCAAGATTGGTGACAAAGGACTTTTTACCAAAGAGTTAGAAGCTCAAATGCTTTTAGGGAGAGCAGAAATTGCTGTTCATTCCTTAAAGGATCTTCCAACAAATCTTCCAGAAGGTCTAATTTTAGGCTGTATTACAGAAAGAGAAGACCCTGCAGATGCATTAGTTGTCAACAAGCAAAATGACACCCATCAATTAGAGACTATGCCTTCTGGCTCTGTTGTTGGCACAAGTTCATTAAGGCGTCTAGCTCAATTGCGCTATCACTACCCTCATCTAAAGTTCAAGGATGTAAGAGGGAATGTAATAACAAGACTGGAGAAATTAGATGCTGGTGAATATGACTGCCTAATACTTGCCGCAGCAGGCCTTGCAAGACTAGGCTTTGGAGATCGAATTCATCAAATAATTCCTAGCGAGATCTCTCTACACGCAGTAGGTCAAGGAGCTCTTGGTATTGAATGCGTTAAAAATCAAGAGGATGTTCTTCAAGTAATTCAAAGCCTAGAACATAAAACTACTTCTCAAAGGTGTCTTGCAGAGAGAGCATTCCTGCGAGAACTTGAAGGAGGATGTCAAGTCCCAATTGGTGTAAAGACAATTATCGAAAAAGATGTATTAACACTTGAAGGAATGGTTGCAAGTCTTGATGGGAAGCAATTAATCCGTGATAAAAAGAGTGGCCAAAGATCAAATCCAGAATCAATCGGGATAGAGCTGGCTAATATCCTTAAATCAAAAGGTGCTGGAGATATCTTGCAAGAAATCTTTAAAACCCAGAGAAGTTAGAATCTGATGATTAAAATCAATCGATCAATTTAGGGTCTATTTCACTTAGATAACGTTTCTCACATGATTTAATAATCTCAACTGCTTTCTCTACTCCAAAGAAGCCATTAACAGTGCATGTTCCTGGTTTCTTTAAATCTTTATAATGTTCCCAGTAATAAGTAGTTTCTTTTTTCCAGTGCTCACCTAATTGCTCAAAACTTTGAATGTGATCTAAACGCTTATCGTCAGCAATAACCGCAATTACCTTGTCATCAACCTCCCCTCCGTCATCAAAAGTCATTATTCCAATAATTCTTGCCTCAACAATAGATCCAGGTATTAAAGGCTCAGTAACTCCTACGATTTCTATATCCAAAGGATCTCCATCTTCATCCCATGTTCTTGGAATACACCCGTAAGAGAATGGATAGGCTAAAGAACAATATCCAACTCGATCCAGTTTTAGATGCCCTGTTTCAGTAATCAATTCATACTTATTTATTGTATTTGAGTTGAGTTCAACAATTGTATTTAGCCTCAATTCAGCTTCATCAGCAAATGCAGGAAGGATATGAAGAAGATTGGGCATACTCCGACTTGGAGCCTGATCTAAATTTGCCATCGTATTGAGAAGTCCGGACAATCATCCTACGAGCTAATGGCTCATAAGCTGATCAAGTTTCAACTCAAGATAATTCAAGAAGAAATCGCTAGATAACTTTTTCCCCGTAACATGCTTAACCAATTGCTCAGAGTTCATTTTCCTGCCATGGCAATGAACTTCTTTTTTTAACCACGAAATTAAAATTGATTCATTTCCCGTACTTACACATTCACCAATGGAATCCAAAGAGTTACTCCCAAGGCATTTAATTTGATTATTCATCGTTTCTGAAAGTTGAGCACTAATAAGATGGCCAAGTAAATAAGAAGGGAAATAACCAAAAGCGCCTTCACTCCAATGAACATCTTGCAAACAACCTTCACAATCGTTCTTAGGGGAAATTCCAAGTAATTCTTTATATCTTTGGTTCCACTCTTGAGGTAAATCCTCAACTTCTAAACCTTCTTCCAATAAAGCAATCTCTAAATCAGTCCGAATTAAAATATGCAATCCATAAGTAAGTTCATCTGCCTCAACCCTATTTAGCCCAGGTGACAAAGGATTCATTTCGTGCCATAAGTCTTCAGGGCACGTAAAGGGAGAACCCATCTCTGCAAATGCGGGCCAAAACCTCTCAGAGAAAGGGAGACTACGAGCAATACGGTTTTCCCAAAAGAGTGATTGACTTTCATGCAATCCCATAGAGGTTGCTTGTCCTACAGGCCAAGCAAACCACTGATGACTTTGAGCCGGTAAGCCTTGTTCATATAAAGAGTGTCCCCACTCATGGGCAGAGGCCAAAAAGCAAGATAAAGGTTGACCAGGGACTACACGAGTTGTAATTCGAAAATCATTCGGACCAAGAGTGATTGAGAATGGATGAGGTGAACGAGCTATGGTGCTGTTTTTAGTATCTCTAGACCATTGACTTAGCAAGCGATCGCATAAATCCTCTTGAGACTTTTCGTCAAGATCCCAAGAATGCATATGTTTTCTCTTTATACCTTTGGACTTTTCAATTAACTCAGGCAGTCGCATTCTCAAAGGCGTAAAAAGTTCGTTTAAACGATTAATTGTTATATCAGGTTCAAATGGTTGAGCGAGAGTTTCCCAACATCTACCTCGATCAGGAAGCTGATTAGCCTCTTCTTTTCTCAAAGCAATTAAATGACTTAAAGCTGGAGCGAAAGAAAGAAAATCATCTTTATGTTTAGCTTCTTGCCAACACTTATATCCATTTGCCTTGGCAATAGCAAGCTCTGCAATCAAATCAGGGTCAAGACTTTTTTGACGCTCAAAATCTTTTTGCAGCAAATCTAAATTACGAGACCTTTCAAAAATTTGCTGTTTATCTAATTCATCAGTATTAAATTTTTGCTCAAATTCATTCTTTGCCTCTTGCAAAAGCGCCTCGAAATGTTCACTACTTTGTCGTGCATGCAAAGATCGTGCCAAAAAGCTTAATTGCTCCCCCCGCCATGTTGCACCTGCAGAAGGCATACTGGTATTTTGGTCCCAATAAAGGGTGCTTTGAATAGACCCAAGTATTTGGGTTTCACGTAAATAATCGCCCAGTCGCTGCCAAGAACTAAAAGGCAATGTCATATTCATCAATTCAAAGTTAATCCTAGTTTCAAATGAGCATTAATAAATGCATATATCTACTAAATAGGCTATTTATTAAATGAACCCCAATCCAACTAGTCAAAATGGCAAATTTCAGAGAAAGAGTAAATTCTCATTTACCTATTATTCTTCAATTTCTGAGCACAGCATCTTTAATTGTTATTGCACTAAGTGCAATTTGTGGAACCAAGTCTTTAAAGAAACTAACTGAGAGTCATATTCCTACCACTGCGACAAGCCATGAAATACATAAAAGTCATCTATAGGGCTAATGAAATCTCAAGTAATTCACATGTTAAATAAGCAGTGGATCAAACACTCTCTGAACTAACCTTCAATACTTCAGGGGAAGGTTTTAATAACATTACCTCTTGTATAAATAGCTGGATAGCCTCAAAAAAAATAATTAAGGGCATCTTAATCATTTCGACAAAACACACAAGTTGTAGCCTAATTATCAATGAAAATGCTGATCCCAATGTACTGAAAGATCTTTCTCGCTACATGAAGTCTCTTGTGCCAGAGAAATCCTTTATAGCGCTTGATGGGGAAAGCAACCCAAAAGAGTATCTTCACTCAGAGGAAGGGTTAGATGACATGCCTGCTCATATAAAAACCATGCTTACTTGTACAACTTTAAGTCTAAGTATTAACCAAGGAGAATTAGTTCTAGGCACTTGGCAAGCCATTTATCTATGGGAGCACCGATATACAAGTCACTCAAGAAAGTTGAATTTTCATGCAATAGGAGAATTTATATACTAAAAAAAGAAAGTTCTAAAATATTCCAATGAAAGCAACTCTTCTAAATGACCTTGAACTTAAGTCACTTAAGACAAAATTGCCAAAATGGGAACTGTCAAATAAGAAAATTAAACGAGAATTTAAATTCATAAATTTTATCGAAGCATTTGCTTTTATGACAAAAGTAGCAATAATTGCAGAAGGACTGAATCATCACCCTGACTGGTCAAATGTTTATTCTTCAGTAAAAGTTGAATTAACTACACATGATTTAAGAGGACTAAGTAATCTTGATATCCAATTGGCCACTTCAATCGAAAAACTATATGGTGAATAATCAAATAGCAGAGAAGAACTCAACTCATATAGAAATTGACGGTTTCACTTCAGCTTCATTTAAAAGCGATGCCCCATTCTCTCTTGAAAAATTTCAAAATTTCCTAGAAAATGAATTACCCAGCGAAGTTTTTAGAGCCAAAGGTATTCTTTGGTTCAATGAAAGTAAACGCAAAAATATTTTTCATCTTTCAGACAAAAGATTTTCTATCGACGATGATGACTGGGGAAATGTTAGGAAAAATCAAATCGTATCAATAGGGAGAAACTTAGATCACGGTAAAATTAAACAACAATTACATAAATGTGTTTCAAAAAATTCTGGCCAAGGATTTTCATGAATATAAAGCCAAAGTAGAAATAATTAGATGATTAAAAACATAACAAAAATTTTTTCAACCTCCTTTTCAATAAGTTCACAAAAAAGGTCTGTTCTTACTGCTGCAGCAAGTCTGATCGCAATATTTGCTCTTTGGCCATTAATTAATTTACTTGGAGAAGGCTTAAATGGATTACAAAATGGATCCGTAAATCTAGGAGTAGATGGATTAGAACAAATTAAGGGAACTTTCACTCTCCTGTTTTTTACATCCCTCCTTGGCGGATTCCTTGGCACATCAAACGGATGGCTACTTTCCAACTGTAGATTCTATGGGAGAAGACTACTTAGGATTGCACAACTTATACCTCTCGCAACACCTGCATACCTTCTTTCAGCAACTGTAATCGATCTAGGCAGCATTAATGCCATCAGAATTCATGGAATAATCTGGGGAATATTAATAATGTCTCTAACAACCTATCCCTATGTCTTTCTTTTAAGTACTGAAAGTTTTGCTATTTGTGGAAAAAAACAATTAGAGGCATGCAGAAGCCTTGGAGTTGGTCCCTGGAATAGTTTCTTAAGGATCGCATTCCCAATGACTATTCCAGCAATAGGGGCAGGGATCGCTCTTATGGCAATGGAAGTTATAAATGAGCTTGGTGCAGTTCAACTACTAAATATTCCTACAATATCAGCGGGAATTGTTGAGAATTGGATTGCAGAGAATAATCCATCTGGTGCAATTGGTTTATCTCTAATAGCACTATTTATTGTTATCAGCCTAATCGCCTCTGAAAGAATACTTCGAAGAAAAAGTCGTAGATGGGCGGAAGGTGTTGCTGGTGGTGAAGCTCCGGAATGGGAATTAAAAGGCATAAGAGCTCTAATGGCTCAACTTCTTGCAGGGTTACCACCAATTTTGACTCTTGGCACACCAATTCTCTGGGCATGCCTCAATATTGATCAACTTCAACAAGGGTTGGATCTTGATCTATTAGAACTAACCACCAGAAGTCTTGGAATAGGTATAACCGCAGCATGCTTAACAGTTTTTTTTGCATTGTTTCTTTCTATCGCAAAAAGATGGGATCACAGCAAATTAATCCAAGGCCTTACATTTTTATCTGGCATAGGCTATGCAATTCCAGGAACTGTGCTTGCGATAGCCCTTCTTTCGTTTAGCGGTTCGCCTTGGAACCTTTCACCTTTGTTATTACTTTTCTGGGGATATTGTGATCGATTCCTTGCAGTCTCCAAAGGTGGCTTAGATGCGGCCTTTGAACGTATTTCTCCAAATCTAGATGAAGCCGCAACAGGGATGGGAGCTAGATGGCCCGAAGTTCTTAGTAAGATCCACCTTCCTTTATTAAAAGGTCCAATTGCTGTAGGAGCACTTCTAGTTTTTGTAGACACATTGAAAGAATTACCTCTAACTTTTGTTCTAAGACCTTTTGACTTTGACACCCTTTCAGTAAGAATTTTTCAATATGCTGGCGACGAAAGAATGGCTGAGGCTATTTTACCTGCAATGATTATTCTTTTTTTAGGTCTAATGGCATCGGCAGCTCTAATCCCAAGCCTTGAAACAGCGAATGAGCAAGACTCAAACCCCTAAGAAGTTTCTATTAATTTCTATTTTTAACTATAAAAAAGAGTATTGGCTTATTCAAAGAGATTAAAACAAAGGTTAAGATATCAGAGAATGTTGATACGACCCTATAACTAAGTAAACTAGCAAGAAGAGGTGCTTCGGCAATATTACTACCAATTAATAAAAGTAAGATAGATTCAAAAACACCTACTCCACCAGGTGCTGCAGGAACAATCAATCCTGCAATCCAAGCCAAGGAAAAAAAAGCAATCAAATCAAAAAATTGCAAATTAGAAGTTGGAGAGAATGCCTTCAAACATAGCCAAAAACCATAAAATCTTAACCAAATAAATCCCATTTCAATAAGTAATGGCTTGACTGGATATGATTTACTCAATATTTTTAAATCACCATTAGAAAAATCTCGAAAATTCAACTTATTATTATTCTTAAACTTATTAAAAATCAATACATTCAACAGTTTAATCAATTTTACCCGGAAGAAATCAGAAAAAATAATCATTGGAGTAACAAAGAGAACCTTTGTTAAGAAATTAAAGTTTCCCAAAACAACCCAAAGAGAGGCGGAAACTAACATTAAAAATGGCTCTAAAAAAACAGCAAGTAGAGAGTTAGATAAATTTATTTTAGGGTGCAATTCTTTTACTCTGGCGACAAGATGCCATATACCTCCTGGTAAATATTTAAGAATATTTGTCTTAATATAAATAGCTGTAAGGTTAATTTTATTTGGTCTAAAACCCAGCCAATTCACAAAGAAATTCCAAGCAAATCCATTAATAACAATGCTAAAACAAGTTATAAATATAGAAGAGAATAGATAAATCCAACCAACTAAGTCTAAAGATTGATGAGATAATTCCTCAAAATTAGAAAGAATAGATCCGAGTAAAAAAAACAGACTTACAACGGTAAAAATTACTTTAATACTTTCTTTTACAATTAAATCCTTCATATCTTAAAATATAGATTATCTTTTAATTTCATTAATAATGCCAATTTTTATCTGAAGTAAAGTTTTGCAAATTGCTAAATACTTCCTGACGAATTTCATCTAATGACATCCCAGTTTTCTTGCTCAGTCGTATTAAATCCTTATGTTCAGGTTTAAAAGTAAATCGCCCATCCGGTCTTCTAACTTGTTTAACAGCTATTTCCCCAATAGAAGTAGAGCAAAAGCCTTCCCTTCTAGGAAGAGTCCAACGCCGCAAAGGGATTTCACGCAATCCCAATGTTGTAAATTTAGCGAACCAAATCAATCGCAGTTCTTTCGCTAAATTTGTTTTGACTAGAGCTTTAATGCAGACACCTATACGACCTTTCTTCATTTGAATCGAATGACTTACAACATCAATAGCACCATTAATTCTTAAATCCTCAATCAACTCAGCAATATCCTCTGAAGTAGCATCATCAATCCAAGCTTCTTGACAAATCAAAGATTCCAATAGCGGGTTATCTATTTTTTGATTTAAATCTTCAAGTTCAGTGCTTTCAATTGCACAAACTCTTAAAATATTTGGTCTATTCAAATCTTTGACGCCCAATCCAACGCCTATAGAAATAACACTTAAAGAAGAAGGTTGTTCAAATTTATCTACAAATATACTGATTAATGAGATACCAGTAGGTGTTGTTAATTCAGTATTTGGGTAAGAGTTTCCACCTAATAAAGTAATATTTTTTCTTTTTGCTATTTCTAGTACAGTTGGAACAGGTACCGGTAATAAACCATGTGAAGTCATAACACTACCTGAGCCAGAAGGAGGTGACATGCAATAAATTCTGTGAACTTTCAAATAATCAATAGAGGCACATATAGCTACTACTTTAATTAAATTATAAATAGAACCGACTTCATGAAAATGAACTTGTTCCAAATCACATCCATGAACAACAGCTTCAGCTTCAGCTAATTCACTAAACACTGCCAAAGAATTTCTTTTTACAGAAGAATTTAAAGTTGAATCATTTATCAAATCTTTTATTTCAGTAAATCTGCGAAGAGATAAATTTTCAGATAATCCTTCAATAGTTAATTTCAAACCTCTCATTCCATAACTTTTTGCTTGTTGGGTATTTAGATTGAATTCATCAGTTAATTTCAATGATTCAATAGATTCATGTACAACATTATTAGGTACACCCAAATCAATTAAAGCCCCCAATAGCATGTCACTAGCTATTCCTGTAGGACACTCAATAAAAAGATCTTTCATCCTTTAATAAAAGTTAAATTTAGATTTAGATTATTCAATATGGTATAATTTAACATTATCAAGGAAATAATTAAAGAATAAGTAATAGGTTATGAAATTTCATTTTTGTAAAAATATTGATCTCAAAAAAATTAATTCCTAGTATTAGAATTTATTTTTCTTTGCCCCCCTTTCTTTGAGTTTTTTTTAGGAACTGGACCAATAATTTGATAATTTTCTAGAAATAAATTCTGCCCTTGGCGTTTAACTTCCAAACTTACAAAATTGCGTAAAAAATCAAGCGATAAGTTACCTTTAATCAAAAGTTTAAAAGGTAGATTTTTTCTTGTCTGGGATCTAGGTCTTTGTCTAACTTTAATTACCAATTCATCTGTTTCTGGCCTTGTATATATCAATTCACCTCTTATAGAAAAGTAATTATCACCTTCAGGTACTTCATCAATTTTTTTATTGTTTTCATTATTCTCATTTTTTAAAACAATTTGATTATCAATGTTTTTATCCGAGAGAGTACTTGGCTCCCAAATTCCACTGATTTGCAAATGAAGGTGATCATTTTCTCTACATCGAGGGTATACAACCCATAAATGAGATTTTTCCATTAACAAATGGCGCCGCATCAAGCTTATGACTCTGCCAAGAACTACTGACTCAACCTTGATGCCGTCCGCATCAATTAAAAATCCACGAGTGAAATTATCTTTATCTTCAGGACAATAAACGCCTCTGAAGATCCCTATTGCCCTGTATTGAAAGGGTTCCGTAACGGGCGGAATAGGATGTTCTCGCATTTCATTAAAGAGGCCATAATTTGCCCATATACCAATTTAGCCAAATTTTTAATATTTTCTCTTAGAAAATTAATTAATTTTCGCTGGATCTTCCTGATCTAAAGCTTTCAAAGCTTGATCAATAGCATCTGCAGGACTAGTTGCATCATCCATAGCAGCAGATTTTCTCCACATATTCATAAAGTCCATAGGATTTGTAGGCAAGGAGGAATCTTCCCCTTTTCCATTATCTAAGTTTTTATGAATATCTCTTTTCCCTAATGAAGATGGGACCTCAACCAAGTAATCAGCATTAGAACTAAATAAGTTATTTCCGAAAGTCAATGAGATCGGAAAAATAATTAAAGCCATCTTAAAAAAATATTGAATGTCGTGAAAACGTACATTTTTCATTTATTCAAAACTAAAATTTCAATTATCATAACTGACTTAAAAATTCAATCGTGTTAATAGCTACCTGGAATGTAAATTCGATACGAACCAGGCTGGAACAAGTTAAGGAGTTTCTAAATGAGACTAAGCCAGATCTGCTTTGCTTACAAGAAACAAAAGTAGATGATCCTCTATTCCCTAAAAAAGAATTTCATAAAGAGGGTTTTCATGTTTTTTTTCATGGTCAAAAGTCTTACAATGGTGTAGCTCTAATTAGTCGCCATCAACTTGAAGATGTTCGATTTGGTTTTACAGGAGAAATACCCAACAACAAAGAAGCTATAAGACTTAGCCAGCAAAAAAGAATTATTAGTTGCTTAATACAAGGGGTAAGAGTAGTTAATGTTTATGTTCCAAATGGTTCATCATTAAATTCTGACAAATATATATATAAAGCTGATTGGCTTAATTGCCTTCATAAATATCTTTCAGAACAAAAGCATAGAAACGAACCTTTATGCCTATTAGGTGATTTCAATATCGCGCCAGATAAAAGAGATATTCACGATCCAGCCAGGTTAAATGGAGGAATAATGGCTAGCCAAAAAGAGAGAGAACTTCTATCTAAAGTTTTAGATAAAAGACTAGAAGATGTATTTAGGATATTCGAGACAGATACCAATCACTGGAGTTGGTGGGATTATAGAACTGCTGCATGGGAGAGGAATAAAGGATGGAGAATTGATCATATTTATTTATCTGAAGAGCTAATAAACAATTCAAAAAGCTGCATTATTCATAAAAAAACAAGAGGTAATGTTCAACCAAGTGACCATGCACCAGTTTTAGTTGACTTTCATTGGTCAGAAGAAGAAGAAGAAATCCAAGAAGAAAATGATCAAATGTTTAATTTCTGATCAGAATTGTAAAGGTCTATTGTCAAATCATCACACTTAAAAAAAAAAAAATTCTAAAGCAAACTGGCTATCAACGATTTTTTTTTTACTGTCTTCCATTGCAGCAAAAGCATAGTAGTCAAATGGGGGTGTGCAGACATTAAGCAAAAAGGCTCCTGATCCCCTATAAAAATTATAGAAAAATCTATTTGTCTGAAGACGAATCAGACTGTTTTAGGCCAATATGGCCAACTGTGTTT
>CETG01104222.1_pt1 | contig 10684 bp, 7 predicted proteins | sample 361471 | NCBI WGS metagenome assembly CETG01 (sample SAMEA2622696, study PRJEB7988) | marine metagenome | isolation source: saline water (ENVO:00002010), including | reverse complement strand
CCTATAGAAATTGATGCTGAACAAGTACATGTTCAAGGAAAGTTGGCCGCTGTCTGGAGGAAAACTTAGCTCTTTTCTCAAAACTAATTAAAAACGAGTTAGTTTTTTTGACTTCCATGATTTGAATAGACATGTACTATTCTTAACTTCGCTATAAAATATATTATCTGCTGCCGTTAATAGGTTCTAAGCTACTAAGAATCTTTTTTTATAAGAAGTCCCAGTCCTTTTTTCTATAAATAAATTTCACCTTGCATATAGATTATTTGAAAGGTTCAATTTTTTTTTTTTCATAAATCAAGAAAGGATTATGGATAAAATTACTAACTAAAGAAGTTTGATTAGATCCAACTTTCTTCAACTATAAAAATTAGATCAAATAGCCAGAGATGATTATTTTGTTGAATTGTTTGTTTATGCTTAAAAAATAAAAAAAGGATTTTGAGGTTTTGAAGAGGGGTTTTCCACTTTTCCACAAAATTCATGTTTTTCAAAAAATCTCAAGTGGGATGATGTCAATTGAATAAGTGGTTTAATTACAAAAAATTCTGTATGCAGTGAAACCTTTGTTGCTGCAAGAGTTTTGAAGCTATTGGTATCTCTTTATACACAACCTAGTTCTTGTTAAAAAACGCCGACAAAATATTTTGAAATATAAGGAAAATAAAAAAAATGTGGAAAAGTTCACATTGTACTATTTTTTCTCAAAATACTTCTATTGGCTACTTTTGGGTATTCTCTAGGGTTCATTTAGGGAAAATTTTTGATTAAATTAAAAATTTATATATTCTTTTGATTTTCTTTAAAATAAAACTTAATGGTTTTTGGTGTATTAATATAAATAAATCTTTTCAATGCTTAATTGAATTATTAGATGTAAAAGAAAATGCTTTTAAATTATTTTAGATATTTAATAATATTGTAGTTGAAATTAGTTTAAGCCTATGCCTCTAGCCATTAATGTTGCTAAGAATGGTATTAATAAAAAGCCAAATAATTCTATATTTATAATTAATTTTAATCTTGCAACCAAATTAGTAGTAACATCTGGTAGTTTCCCTTTGCTTAAAGGGACTGCCCATAAAATATAAGTAATTGTTGGATATAAAGATAATGATCCAACTAGGGCAAAAGTAATTATTTTTGTCCAGAATATAGGGTTTTGTGTGTAAAAATCTGATCCTTGACCAAATTTTATTACTCTATAAATTCCACTTATTAAAAGAGCTATACCCGCTATACCGTATACGATATCAATAATAACCATAGAGATGGCTTCTTTTTTATTTGGATTTGCTTTTACTGAAATTCGTTCAAATATCAAAGCGCCATAACAAATCATAAAACTTAAATAATGTACATAAGCGACTAAAGCATTTCCAAAAAGATCCATAAGATATACCGTTAATCAAATTGGTCTCATTTTATACATTAGCAAAGATCATTCTAGACCGGGCCGAGCTATAAGCAAAAGCCTGTACGCTTAAGAGACTTAAATCAAAAACATTGGTAGATTAAACCTGAGTTTAAAAATATGAAAAATACTAAGAAAATAAATTGCTTTAACTTATGGAGATCTATATTGTTAATTGAATAAATGCTTTAAACTTTTATAGATTATGATTTTAAAAATAGATTTAACATCTTCTGCTATTCAATATAAATTGATAAAGGCTGTTGAAAAAAATATTGTAAGTTTTTATGTTCCTTTATTTTTAATGTTTTTTATATTTGTTTCTTTTAGTATTCAGACTGTCGATGCTTCGGTAATTGAAAATGATAAATTAATTGAAAAAATTTCTAAAGATTATAGCAAAAAATTCTGTAATAGCATCGCTTTTGGCCTTTCAAAGAAGAGTGCCATGGATTTTTCAAATAAAGAAAATAATTTGATATTTAAAAATAAAAAGGGAATGGATACTTTAAATAAAGAATTACTTAGTAATAAAATAGCTACTTCAGTAGTAGAAACTTGTGGTTATTCTGTTAATTTAAGAGGTCATGAGGGAATAGTAGAATTTGAAAAAGATTACATGTCTATGAATAATTTTATTTTTCAGAAAAAAAGTTAATTTTTATTCATTATTTAAAATTAATTTTCTTGTATTTTGCTAGAACATAAAGAACAGCTCACGAGGTTTCTCATTCAAGCTAGTTTAATTTTCTAAGGTTAATAGCAGATAGTTATTCCTTGTTCTTGTTTAAATATGTAAAAACTAGAGGCTTATAAAAAAAATGTGTTGATGGTTGAAATTAGAATTTTTTAATCCTGAAGTCTTTAAAGAAATTAATTAATTAGATTTCAGCTCTTGTTTCTTTTGGTTAGTTTTTCTGCGAAAAGCTCTAAAATATTGATTTTCCTTTATTCTCTTTAATATCTATTGTCGCTGTTTAGACAATTTATATTAAACAATTGTTATTTACTTGTATTTTCTTGAATAGGTATTCAAATAGGTTAATATTAAGAATATTGATTAAGGCTTTTTTTTTTAACGAATGAATTCTAATCAAAATCTTAATTTTAATGAGAAAATAGAAAATTCAGAAACTCAAGAGGAGATTGATCTTAAGAAATTGTTTGATATGTTTTGGAGAAATAAAAAAATAATAGGTCTTTTTGGTTTAACTGGTTTAATTGTTAGTGGTGTAATTACTTTAAATACAAAAAAAGTTTGGAAAGGTGACTTTCAAATTGTACTTGAAATTCCTAAGCCAAAAAGATCTATTGGCTCTTTTGACAAAGGATTCGAAACTTTTGTAGGTTTACCTTCTACAGTGAATACACTAGAAACAGAAGTTGTAATACTAAAAAGCCCATCTGTTTTAATAGATGTTTTTGACTTTTTAAAGACTCAAAAAGCTTTAAAGAGTAAGGATTCTATGGAAGGCTTACGATTTAAGTCGTGGCAAAGAAGTTCACTAAATGTTGCCCTTAAAAAAAATACTTCAATATTAAATATTGCTTATACAGATACTGATAAAGATCTTATCCTTCCAGTCTTAAATAGAATTTCTTCAACTTATAAGGAATTTTCAAAAAATAGAAGAACAAGAAGCATTGATCTGGCTTTGGATTATTTTAATAAACAAATTTCATTGTATAAAAATAAAAGCATTGAATCACTTAGAAAATCTCAACAATTTGCGATTGATCAAGATTTAACTATTCCAGGAAATGAATCAGAAATTGATATAGAATCACCAATCTCATTAAATGTAGAAAATATTAGATTAACTTCTGCGAATAAAATTAGATTTATAAATCAACAATTGGATCAGATTGAAGATCTAAAAGATCAATCTAATCAGATAATTTATGTCTCATCCACAATACCAGCTCTTGCAGATCTCTCAAATGAATTAAAGGATTTAGAAAATAAATTATCAAATTCACGTAGGATCTATACTGAAAATGATAAAGAGATTCAGTCTTTAATTAAAAAAAGAATATTTCTTATTGACCATTTAAAAAGACAAGTTAAAGGATTTTTGATTGCGGCAAAGACAGATGCTCAGTCCATGATTAAAGCAGCAGAGCGCCCTGAAGGCGTAATAATAGAATATAAAATGCTTTTAAATAATGCGTTAAAAGATGAAGATACTCTTGATAATTTAGAAAATCAATATAGAGCTCTTTTACTCGAGAAGGCTCGTGGAGACGATCCTTGGAAACTAATTACAAATCCAACATTGATCCCTTCCCCAGTCGCTCCAAATAAAAAACAAGCTTTAGCTTTTGGTCTTTTCTCAGGAATCTTTTTAGGCAGTGGCGCAGCATTAATTTATGAAAATAGAAAAAATATTATCTATTCAGCATCTGATTTAGAACCATTATGCAAATGGCCTTTATTAGTTGAATTATCAGTAAATGAACAAAGATCATGGGTAGAATCCTTTGATTTATTATTTTCAGGAGATATTTTGAATACAGAGGGAACTACAGCTTTAATTATAATTGGAGAAATTAATGAATCTTTAGTTAAAGAAATTGCTCAATCATTAAAACAGTTTTTAAAAGGTAAGGAACTTGTCGTTACTAAAAACTTAAGAGAAGTAAAAAAATGTTCTAATTTACTAGCTGTAACCGCTTTAGGAATCACAAAAAGAGAAGAACTAATTGAAGTTCGTAAAAAGCTTTTATGGCAAAAAAAATCAGTATTGGGATTATTAGCTCTAAAAAATATTAAATTAAAAACTTGATTTTTTAGATAAATATAATTTTAATCTAATCTTCATATGATTTCTAATACTTATCATCAAGTTATTATTAACTTTTAATTTTATAAAAAATATAAAGCAAGTCTTTTTTAGATAGATGATTAATTTATATGAAATAGCATTTAATTCTTCTTACAGAAGTTTTTTATAGCAGAAGGAGTAAGCCTATTTGTAATTAGTTTACTCTAAACGTTTTAACTACCTATTTATGATAATAAATTTATATGAAAGCTTAATTTATTGCTTCAAGTTTTCAAGGGTTATTTCCTGAAAAAAACTATTTTTAACGGTTTTTAAATCACCTGAAATTAAATAGGTATTTTTGATAAAGTTAGGGCAAACTTTCAAATAATATTTAAAAGTTTTTTTTAATAATATCCCATATCTATTATGTTTTACAAAAAGACTTATCCAGAAAGTTTTTGTTGGCTTAAACCTATATGAATAGGATAGCAAAGGTTTATGGAAATTATTTCAACCTAGTTAGCCTATAAATGCCTAGAAAATAGATCAACATTTTCTTTTAAGCTAAGTATAATCCTTATCATGCACAAGAATCCTTTTCTTCAAAATGCCTTGCGAAAAAAGCAAAAAATACTAATAAATAAATCTGTAGCGCAAATCTAGAAACTCTAGTAAAATCTAATTAAGTAGCTTTTTATATCAAATTCTCTTTTTTTTTTCTTTGGTTAATAATATAACAATATAAAAATAAATCTCTACATCAAACATATCAATAAAAGTGAAAGTCTTAGTTCAAATACCATGCTTTAATGAAGAAGAGCAGTTGGCAGATACTGTTAACTCAATCAGAGGAGCTATTTCGACTTTTGACTTTGATCAAAAAATCACTTGGGAGTTAATACTCTTGGATGATGGGAGTACTGATAGGACACTAAATGTCGCATCTGAACTAGATATAAATCATGTAATCTCAAATGGTATAAATAAAGGATTAGCTTATACTTTTCAAAAAGGTATAGAAAATTGTCTTTCTTTGGGAGCTGATATCATAGTAAATATAGACGCAGATAATCAATATGACGCAAATGATATCAAATCATTAATAGAACCAATTCTAAACAATACTGCCGATATGGTTATTGGAGATAGAGAAATTTTATTTTCAGAAGAATTTAGTAATATAAAAAAGATATTCCAAATAGTTGGTAGTTGGTTTGTTAGAAGAATTAGCAATAAAAATGTTAAGGATGCACCTAGCGGCTTCAGATCTTTTAGCCGTTATGCAGCGTCTAAAATCAATATCTATGACAAGTATACATACACCTTGGAAAATATAATTCAAGCAAGTGACAACAAATTAAGAATAACCTCTGTAAAAGTGCTTACGAATCCAGCTACAAGGGACTCAAGGCTTATTAAAAGTAATATGCAATATATCTTTGCCTCAGTTTATACAATAGCAAGAACTTTGCTACGTTATAAGTTATTCCATATTACAAAATTCCTTTCTTATTTCTTCTTTGGCAGTTCATTATCAATTTATATTTTTATTTTTTTAAACTGGTCTAGTCACTCTCAACTTAATATAAAGATAATATTGTTAATTTCAACGCTATTACTTCTTTTTGCGACTCACTTATTTGTATTCAGCTATAGTTGTTTCTTATATAATAAAAATAGAAAATTGATAGAGGATATTTTATCTAAACAACGATTTAATAATAAATAATTTGTATACTACTAAGCTAGAAAAGATTAGGAAGGCTCTTCATTCAAGTATATATAATAGGTCTACATATTTACTAACTCTTGTAGATAAATCGCCTAAATCAAGCACTTTTGGCTGTTTTGACCGTTACTATTGGCATTATAAAATAAAGGATTTTGCTTCAGGGATGTCACAAGAAGCAGTCTATCCATTATCTCTAGCTTTGAAAAATAATATCTTTAATAATCTCACTGAAAATAGTAATGTAATCATAAAAAATATAATAAGCGGCTCAGTTAGTTTTTCATTGTCATCGCAAAATAGAAATGGAAGCGTAGATGATTATTATCCTTTGGAGCAAGCAGCTGGAGCTACAGCATTTTCAGCTTTTGCCATTTTAAGCTCTATGGAATTAGGTCTTGTTTCATTATCAGATAAAGAGCATTTTCTCTTAAAAAAAAGAATCAAATGGTTAATAGAGCATAAAGAAAGTGGAAGGCTAGCTAATCATGAAGCATTGATTTGTCTTGTATTGTCAATTGCTGCAAACTATTTTCAAGATGATTATTTCCAAAACTCTTCAATTCAAAGAATTCAATCACTTTTGAAATGGAAAAACGATGAAGGTTGGTTTGAAGAATATGCTGGCTTTGATGTTGGTTATGAAACACTTACTTTTTCTTGCTTGTTAAGGTTGATTGAAATCTTGCCTGAAAGTTATAATTTACTTGCTGATGTAATACATCAGCAAGCTCAAATAATAATTGATTCTATAGAACCAGATGGCTGCTTAGGTGGCGAACTTTACTCTCGTGGAACTTGGAATTGTTTTACTCATGGTTTAGTTAAATATGCATTAATAAAACAAAAAGAATATATACCAAAAGTTCTAGAACTATTAGAGACAAAATATATTAAATACCCTTACGAGATTAAAGATGATTATATTATTCAGCATCATTTATGGAGCGATATTTTGACATATCAATTATTGGATCAAATAATTATTGATAATGATTCGACTAAAGTTCAATTGCCAATGGATAAAATAATATTTAACAAATTAAATACAAAAAAAATATTTCCAAATTCTGGACATGCTTGGATTAATCATGGATGTTTTACCACACATATATCAATTAAAATGGGAGGTTTATTCAGGATATATAAAAATGATAAATTTTTTTTTCAAGATACTCAAAATATATTATCAATAGGAGATGTCAATTATTCAGCAAATATTTTAAATAATAAAATAAAATACAAATGGGTTGATGAGAATAATTTTTTAATAGAAGGTTTCATGATTAAAAATAAAACTAACTTAATGAGCACTATAAAACTTTTATCTCTAAGAATTTTCATGTACTCTTTAGGTAGATTTTTTCCTAATCTAATGAGATCAGCTCTACAAAAATATTTAATAAATGCTAGATTAAAAAATAATAGAATTTTTAAAAGGACATTTCAATTTTTACATGGAAAACTAATAGTTGTAGATACATATAGTATCAACAAAAATGAAGGAGAATTAGCAAATTTAGTTGAAACATCTTTTAGCACTTTTAGGCATGTAGTAATGAGTAGAATATTTCATCCATATAACCTTATATTAAATAAGCCTAAATCATCTTGTGTAATATGTAACCATGAAAGGATACAATTAACTAGAGAATGGTAATAAAAAATGAACTTAAAATATAATAGAAAAGGTTTAAAAAAATCAATTACAATTTTTATCTTTTCTATTTCTATTTTAATTATATTATATAGTAGGATTGAATATTTAGAACTTAAAACTGTACTAGAAAAATCAAATCTGATTTTAATATTTTTAGGCTTTCTGATAAATATACTATTAGGCATAATAAGTGGTTTTAGGTACAGTTATTTCTCTAATTTGTTCAATATATATCCTTTCCCTAAAGTAATTACTTCTATTAAAAGTTATTTTATCGCTGGTTCTTTCAATGTGATTCTGCCTTCTAAATTAGCAGACCTAGGAAAAGCTTTTATTTGTAATAAAATAGATGGGATAAATTATACATATAAACTCTATGTTTTTACTTTATATGAAAAGATTACTGATCTTATTTCATTATTTTTTTTAACAGCAGTTGCATACAGTATTGAAATTTATTTTTCATCTTTTAATTTTAATACATTCGGGTTAAAATTTTTAGAAAGAATACAAAATATTCAATTTCATTATACTATCATCTTCTTATTATTTTCTTTTAGTATATTATTCAACCCATATATTTATAGTAAGATTCTGAAAAAATATTATAATAGAATTCCTAAATATTTATCCAAGATTTTTCTATTCTCTTCAAATATTCCTCCTGCTAAATTGATTCAATTTCAACTTTCATCAATTCTCTTTTGGCTTTTAAATTTATTTCAAATCCTTATTTTTGCTTTTGCTTTAAATATAGACTTGTTTTCAAATGTAGGCATCTTAGTGATAGCCCTAACTGTTATATCTGGCTTAGTCCCAATATCATTAGCTGGAATTGGTTCAAGAGAAATTACTTTAATATTTTTTCTAGAGCCCTTCTTTGGAAGTGTTAAACCATTATTATTAGGATTTCTATTTACTTCAAGATATATAATTCCAGCACTTATTGGAATAATCTTTCTTAATGACATCTCATTTAACCGAAAAATTATAAAATGATTCTTCTATCACAGGGCCGAATATTATCAATGATTTAGTTAAGTAAGCTTTTTTCTGATATATCCAGATTTTTACTTAAAAAATATACTGAATAAGCAATGACGACTGGAAAAGCTATAAATAATATTCTTCCTGTGTCATTTGTAAGTAGAGACAGGGAAATTGCATATGGTACTAGAATTAATATATTAGAAGGCAATGATATATACTTCTTATGCTTATTCTTTATATAACCTAACACTCCAAATACAATAATTATTCCATAGGTATATGTTGACCTGTAGAGTCCTTTAAAACTAAATAAATTATTTAATTTATCTACTATAGAATTTATATGTAAAATTATATTTTCATATAAAGAAATATTGTTTTCTAAATTATCGTTGAAAACTAGTTGTCTAACTATTATCATTATTAATAATGATACTATTATAGAAATGTAATAATAGATATTTCTATAGGTTCTTTGTGTTAAAGGAAAAAATATTAATGGCAAGCATGTTTCTTTTGTAATAGTTATTATTGGGAGTAGTAAACACATCTTCTTGAATTCCATCTTTAATGAATAATTTGAATATAGGATTATACATAAGTATTGCAAGGAGTCTACTAATGGCCAACCTGTACTTAAAATTACAGCTCGGCTAGTTATAAACAATACTCCTCCTAGTATTCCTCCTGCTATACCTAGTCTAAGTTTTATGATGAAGGAGCATGTGAAATATGCTGTTAAAGAGGATATAAAAGAGTTGACAAAAAAGAATAAAAAACGATCATTCTTTAACTTTGCATCTTTGGAGTCTATGCCATCTTCATCTGAATAAATACCTTTAAAAAATGGTCTGATAACAGATACTATTTTTGGAATGACAATTCTATATTTATGAGTTGCACGAACATCATAATTATTATTTGACATTATTATATATGAGTTCGCTCCATTTACATTCCTCTTCAACATATCAAAACTTGTAGAGTATGATAGAGATAAAAACAACAAGAATATAATAATTTTATGTGTGATTAGAATTACACGTTTTTTCTTTTTGAATAATTCAGGTTTGTTATATGCTTTAGGCATGATTATTTTTTTATTTTAGTATAGAATATTATATAATTATATTTTTTGCATTTGAGATTGCCGAATAACTCTTTTTCATTTTTACGATGAACTTAATCTGTCTAAGTTAAGTGCAGTGCTGGAATATAAAATCTTTTAAAAAGTGGTCTTGCATTCATTTTATACTGAACAATTTTTTCAGCTACCACTAAATCCCATTATTATGGTTAGATCCACTGTAATTGTAAATACTTTGGGAAATACAATCTATGGGATGCTCTTTTGATGAATTTGATATTAATCCGTTTGCGGCTCTAGTAGTACTTACCTTGTCCCATTAACACCAACCTGTTTTGACATCAATAGGTTGGTCATTATTCTTCTTGTTATCCAGTCTTCTGAGTAAATCTCCCAAGCACCAAATTCTTTAGAGGTAAAACTTAATAAATGGAGAAGAGTAGTTCCTTTCACCTAGGCCATTGCACTTATTAAAGCAATATGGTAGATTTTTTTTTGAATGAAATATTGTAGAATTAGTTCACATGTTAAGCTAATCATTAATGAACAATATTTCTCTTGAGAACTTAATAGAATCTCATAAAGATTTTCCTAAAGAAGATATATTATTTAGAGATGTTTTACCGATTTTAAGAAATCCTGAGGTCTTTTCTTCTCTTATACAAGAAATTTCTGAATTTGAAATATGTCAAACAGCTGATGCCATATTAGCAATAGATGCAAGAGGCTTTTTATTTGGATCAGCACTAGCATTAAAATCTTTTAAACCTCTTGTTGTTGCAAGGAAACCAGGCAAATTGCCAGGTAAAATAATAACTAACACATATTCATTAGAATATGGAACAAATTCACTTTCAATTCAAAAGGATTCTATAAATGATTATAAATCTTTTTTAATTATTGATGACCTTTTGGCTACAGGGGGTACTGTAGAATCTGTATCTAAACTTTTATATGCTCAAGATAAAGAAATCACAGGATTAAGTATCATTATTGAATTATCCGAATTAAAAGGAAGAGAAAAATTTGACTTTCC
>CETG01038259.1_pt1 | contig 10684 bp, 9 predicted proteins | sample 361471 | NCBI WGS metagenome assembly CETG01 (sample SAMEA2622696, study PRJEB7988) | marine metagenome | isolation source: saline water (ENVO:00002010), including | reverse complement strand
CGCTTGTTAAATGATGTGCCATTTGAATTGGTAGTGGCATCAATTCTTTAGTTTCATTACACGCATATCCAAACATCAATCCCTGGTCTCCAGCACCTTGGTCATTATCAATATTTTTATCAACCCCTTGAGCAATATGTGGACTTTGCTTATCAATACTCTTTAAGATTTTCAACTCATTTAGATTAACACCAAAATCAGTATTATAACCAATATTTTTCAATACATTCAATACAACTTTAGAATAATCTATATCAGCAATAGTTGTAATTTCACCCGATATATATACGACACCAGTTGTAGCTAACGTCTCACAAGCCACCCTAGCATCAGGATCTTGTTTTAGAATTTCATCTAAGATTCCATCAGAAATTTGGTCACATACTTTATCAGGGTGCCCTTCTGTTACTGATTCTGATGAAAATAAACCATTTTTTACCATATCTTAATATACATTCCTTTCTTCAATATACGCATCTTTTTCTTTAAGTTCATCGCTATAGCTTCCAATAATAACATTACTCAATTGTCTATTTTTTATTACTGTGTTAGCTAAAACAATTACATTATTTAGAATTGAATTTTCAATTACACATCCATCTGAAATAGAACAATACTTTAATTTAGAATTAATAACATTTGATTCCTTTGAAATATAGTTCAATTGACCTCTCTTTAAAATATTCTTATTTGAATTCAAAATAGTTTCAACAATGCCACAATCCATATAATTTTCAATTTTTGTAAAATCAAAATCATATCCATTCTCTAACATATATTGAAATGCGTCTGGCAATTGATATTCATTATTTTTCATAATTTTATTTTTCATTATATTAACAATTGAATCTAAAAGAATCCTTTGCGAATGAATAAAATAAACTCCTATTTGAGCTAAATTAGATTTAGGCATTTTAGGTTTTTCAATAAATTTTGTTATTTTTTTATTGTGAGTTTCAATAATTCCATATCTTTCTGGATCTTCAACCTCTAAAACTCCAATATTTGATGTTTTATTTTTACAAAAAAGTTTATAATCCATATCAAAAATAGAATCACCTAGAACTATTAGAACAGGTCTATCAGTTCTATCTAAACCTAATTTTATTGCATGAGCTAAACCTAATTGTTGCTCCTGTCTAATCAATTTAAAATCATATTGCTGATTGTTTTTAACATACTCAAATACCTGATCTTCAAAATATCCTGTAATTAATTTTATTTTATTTACATTCAAAACATTAAGTCTACTAAGAATATGTCCCAAAATAGGTTGCTCTGCAACAGGCAAGAGACATTTTTGATGATAATTTGTATGTGGCCTTAAACGTGTACCTTTACCAGCAACAGGTATAATAATATCAATACTAGACATTAATTTTTTCTTTAATTTTAGGTCCGAAATCTTTTAAACTTGATTCTGCATTGTCATATTTAGAAAAATTATCTATAAATAATTCAGCTAATAATTTTGCATTTTGGTCATATTTAGTCTGATCTGTCCAGGCCTCCCTAGGGAATAATACTGAGGGCTCTACGCCTTCTAAAGTTGTAGGAATTTTTACTCCAAAAATTGGATCATTTTCAAATTCGACATTATTAATAGAACCATTTAAAATGGAAGAAATTATAGCTCTTGTATCCTTAATACTTATTCTCTTAGCACCACTAGTTGGAGTTCCACCAACCCAACCAGTATTAACTAAATAAACTTTAGAATTAAATTTAATCATCTTTTCTTTTAATAATTTAGCATACTTAAAAGGGTGTAATGTTAAAAAGGGGCCTCCAAAGCAAGGTGAAAATGTTGCAATTGGCTCATCAACTCCTCTTTCAGTACCTGCCACTTTTGCAGTATAACCATTGATAAAATGATACATGGCTTGGCCTTCATTCAACATTGAAACAGCAGGAAGGACACCATACGCATCACAGGTTAAAAAAATAATTGTTTTAGGATGACCTGCCATACTAGGTTTTCCTTGACCATATATAGAATTATCAATATAATCCAAAGGGTATGATACACGAGTATTTTCTGTTTTAGAATTATCAGAAAAATCTATTTCACTAGTTTTTTCATCATAAACTACATTTTCTAATAATGCACCATGTCTGATTGCATTATAAATATCTGGCTCATCGTCAGCATTTAAATTAATAACTTTAGCATAACAACCACCTTCAAAATTAAAAATACCTTTATCTGACCATCCGTGTTCATCATCTCCAATCAATGGTCTATTTGGGTCAGTAGATAATGTCGTTTTTCCAGTACCACTCAATCCAAAAAATAACGCAGAGTTTTGACCATTCTTATCAACATTTGCCGAACAATGCATTGAAAGAATCCCTTTTTGAGGCAATATATAATGAAGTAATGAAAAAATACCTTTCTTCATTTCTCCACCATACTCAGTACCTCCAATAATAGCTATTTTTTGTTTTAAATTAAAAATTATAAATGTTTCTGAGTTAAGACCATGTTTAGAGAAATTTTCGTTTTTTACATCTGAAGCATTAATAATTGTAAAATCCTCTTTGAATGTATCTAAATCATCTTGACTTGGCCTTATAAACATATTATGTGCAAAATGTGCCTGCCACGCTTTTTTAGCAATAATTCTAATTGAAAGCCTGTGTTCTATATCTGAACCAGCAAAACCATCAAAAACAAATGTTGGATCTTTTGATTCATTGTAATAATCTATCACCTTATAATATAATTCTTTAAAAACATCATTGCTAACAGGTCTATTAACTGGTCCCCACCATAAAATATTTTCAGAAGATTCTTCCTTAACAAAATATTTATCATTAGGAGACCTACCAGTATAGGTTCCAGTATCAATCATTATTGCGCCATTCATAGCCATTTTACCGTTATCTCTCAATATAGATTCCTCAATAAGTCTTTCAACTGTTAAATTCCTATAAACAACTGAATCGCTATCTATTCCTATTTTTTTAAATTGATTTTTCATATTAAACCTTTATGCTTCTGGATGTGAAATATTATATATTTGTTTTAATTTTTCTTTTTTCAAATGTGTATAAATTTGAGTTGATGATATACTATTATGACCTAATAATTTTTTTACAGCCATTATATCAGCACCATTTTCAATTAAATGAGTAGCAAAAGAATGTCTCAAAGAATGTGGACTTAATTTTTCATCATCAGATACCATTCTTAAATATCGTACAACTCTATTATAAACTGTCCTTATAGAAATATGTTTACTTCTATTATTTTTTTGCAATGGCTGAAATAAATATATTTTATTAGAAACTAATTTTATTTTTAGACATTTTAAATATTTTTTCAAAACATTTAAAGCACGATCGCCTACAATAACAATTCTATCTTTATTACCTTTACCTGCAATATGAATTGTAGAAGAATTCAATCTAATATCATTTAATTTAATTCTAACTAATTCTGAAATTCTTATACCCGTTGAGTAAAATAATTCTAGCACTAATAAATCTCGAATTCCGTTAAATGTCTTACAATCTGGCATTGACATCAACTTAAGAATTTCCTTTTGAGATAATAAATGTGGCAACCTCTTTGGGACCTTTGGGACCTTAATATCTAAACATGGATTATCTAAAATAATATTCTGTTGATTCAGAAATTTAAATAGTGATTTTAAACTTGCAACTTTACGTGCAATAGTCTTGGAAGAGTAGTTCATCTTATCTAATTTTATTAAATAATTTCTAATAGCATCCCTATTTAAATCTAATATACTAAGCCCTTGGCCCTGTTTATTTAAATATTGAATAAATTGTCCTAAATCTATATTATACGATTTTAATGTAAAAGGCGAGAGTTTTTTTATTGTTTGTTGATGAAGCAAGAAATCCAATATAATTTGTTTATTTATATCCTTTAATTTAGACATTTTTTTTTAAAAAATTAATTGCTAATTTGAATTCATTTGGTATGGGAGCAGTAAATTTAATTGTTTTATCAATAATTGGATGAGAAAACTCTAATTTATATGCATGCAAAGCCAATCTATCTAATGATTTAATAACCTTATTACATAGAGATGAATATTTCGTATGATAAGATCTTATTCTATTTTTATTACCTCCATAAAGTTCATCACAAACAATAGGATTCCCAATACTAGACAAATGGACTCTAAGTTGATGAGTCCTACCAGTTTCAGGATATAGATTAATTACTGAAAATGGGGGATAGCAATCTTCTCTCTCATAATATGTTTTTGAATGCCTTCCCTTATGAAAATTCATAGAAAATTTTGTCCTATTTCTTGGGTCTCTTATTATATAACCCTCAATATTACCTCTTTGCTCTATTTTTCCCCATGAAATTGCTAAATAATGTTTTTTTATCAATCTTTTTTCAAATTGAATAGACATATTCTGATGCACTAAATCAGTTTTAGCAATAATTATTAATCCTGACGTATCTTTATCTAATCTATGCACAATCCCTGGTTTATCTGGATTTATATTTGATAATTTATCAAAATGATATCGCAAACCATTTAATAATGTTCCAGTTAAATTACCATTCCCAGGGTGGACGACAACCCCTGATTGCTTATTGATTATAATTAAATATTCATCTTCAAATATAATATCTAAATCCATCTTCTGGGGCTCAAGATAAAAACTTTTATTTTCAGGAACAATCTTGCCAGATATTACCTCTCCACCTTTCAAAATGGTTCCTGATTTAGTTTTATAACCATTAAGGCTTATATCACCATTTTTTATACTTGATTGGATTTTAGACCTTGATATATTAACTAACTTAGAAGAAAGATATTGGTCAAAACGTATATCACCCCGTTCTACAATCAATTTTATATTCATCTAGAAGGAAAATCTATTTTTTCATAAAAATAAGAATATATTAAATAGAGCATTATCCCAATAGTAACTGAACTATCAGCTATATTAAAAATATACCATCGATAACTATATGGAAATAAGCCTATATCAATAAAATCAATAACACCACCATAATCAGAAGGATTAATTATCATCATAGTTCTATCTACAATATTGCCCAATGCTCCACCTAATATAAAAGCAATAGATAAAACATACATAATATGTTTATCTCTCTCAATGAACAAATAATAAATAAGGCCTATTGTTATGATATAGGTCAATATCGTAATATAAAGATGAAATGGTCCAACACTGATTCCAAATGCAATTCCAGGATTTTCACAAAATGTAAATCTTATAAAATGATTTACAATTTCATAAGGTACATATGGCGTAAAATTTGTTTTTACCCATATTTTAGATATCTGGTCTAATATTAAAACTATAATTGGTATTAAAAATATTTTCAATATTTTTTAAGTTTGATTTGATTTGCAATCAAAGCACTTTGTTGTGTGAGGGACTTCCATCAATCTTTCTTCATTAATGAGTTCCCCACACACCTTACATAATCCAAATGAACCATCTGCTATCATATCTAAGGCTCTATTCAAATATTGAAAATAACTATTTTCTCTAGTTAGCCAATAGAACGCTTTCTCTCTTTCTTGCTGATCAGAACCAGCATCAGCCATATGAGATGAATAAACAGCATTAACAGTATCTCCCTTAATCATTTCATCAGCTCTTTCTTTTGAATCAGCAATATCATCCATAATTTTTTCACGTTTTTCAATTATAATATTCTTGAAATAACTGAGCTTCTCTTTACTCCATTGTTTTTTACTCAAAATGAATCCCTTATAATTTTTTTTTAATACTAATTAATACATCCTCACCACTACTTTTAATATTTTTTGAATTATTAAATTTTATACTTTCATCATTAAATGATACACCTAATACTTCATTTAAAAAATACAACTTATTATCAATTAAAGCATCATTAATTTTATCAGAGCCACTAATAAATATATCAATTCTATCTTCTACATTAAAGTTCATTTCTTTTCTTATATTTTGAATATGTCTTACCATATCTCTAACAATACCCTCTTTAATCAATGATTCAGATAAAACCGTATATACCCCAACAGTAAATGTTCGATTACTAACAATAGAATAATCACCTCTAGGTTGTTCATCAACTAATATCTCATCAGGATCAATAGAATATTGTTCTCCACCATATTCTATATAAATTGATTTATTATATCTGATTTTTTCTACTACCTTTTGGGGCTCTAAATCAGTAATAATCTTAATAATATCTTTCATATTGTTTCCAAATTTTTGACCTAATAATGAAAAATTTGGTTTAATATCATATGAAACAATTTCATTTTGATTCTTAATGAATTTTAATTCTTTAATATTTAATTCATCCAATATCTGTTTTTTATTATTTTCTAACATAACCTCTATATCATCACTTGAATAAATAACAAGTTTATCTAAAGGTTGTCGATTCTTAATATTTGCTATATTCCTAGCCGAACGTCCCATACTTACAATTGAAATAATAGTATCAATCTCTTCAATCAATTTATCATTCTCCCAACTTTTTCTATATGTTGGGAAGGTCGTAAGGTGTATACTATCAAAATTATTTGCGTCATTACTAACAACAAGATTTTTATACATTTTATCCGTAACAAATGGAATAATTGGAGCCATTATTTTAATAAAAATTAAAAGTGTTTCATATAACGTAGCATATGCTGTAATTTTATCCTCATCATTTTCACTTTTCCAAAAACGCCTTCTATTTCTTCTAACATACCAATTTGATAAATGATCAATAAATTTTACAACCTCATCTAAAAACTTATAAATTTGATATTGGTTATAATGTTCTGTTGATAATTTAACCAACTCATTGACTTTAGCAAGAATCCATCGATCAAGTTTTGTCAAATTGAGAGTATTAATATCATGATAATTATTAGGATCAAAATCATCTAATCGAGCATATGTTATAAAGAAAGAATATGTATTCCACAACGTGATTAAACGCTTTCTAACCTCATCAGCCACTCCAAAACCAAATCGTAAATTTTGTTCTGGATTTTGTGATGCATATAACCACCTCATAACATCAACACCCATTTTTTCTGCAGCATCTTCAAACCAAATAGCATTACCCCAACTTTTATGCATATCTCTACCCGTTTCATCTTTTACAAGCGCATGCCCTAAAAGTGTTTTGAAAGGGGCTGAGTTATCCATAATCGTTGACATTGCAAGCAAAGAATAAAACCAATTTCTAAATTGTCCAGGGAAGCATTCAGTTACAAAATCAGCAGGATACCATTGTTTCCAATATTTCTTATCTTTTCTATAATTCAAAGTTGAAAAAGGAACAATACCTGCATCTAACCAAGGATTCCCAACATCAGGAATTCTAGTACCAATCAAACCTGAATCTGGATGTTTAATTTTGACCTTGTCAATCCAAGGCCTATGTGGACTATTTCCCTCAAAATCATCCCATCCCTCAACAGCAAGTTCCTTAAGTTCTTCTTTTGATCCCACTACAAAAAATGTTCCATCTTCAAAAACCCATATTGGTAATGCTAAACCCCAAAATCGTTTCTTAGATATCATCCAATCACCCATATTATTCAACCATTCGTGTTCTTTTTCATTTCCCCATTCAGGTATCCAATTAATCTGGTCAACTACATTATGTATCCTATCTCGCCAATCCATATTGATATACCATTCATCTACCGTTCTAAAAACCAATTCATCTCCACTTCTCCAACAATGAGGATAAACATGAGGATATTGCTCAACATAAAACAAAAGATCCTTATCCTTTAAATTCTGAATAATTTTTTCTGTTGTTTCTTTATCTGTAGCAACCATTCCATTTAACCAATCAAATTCATCCATATACTTTGATTCATCATTTAATGGGGCAATTGAAACTAGATTATGTTTTATGCCAATTTTATTATCAATAGCCCCACATCCAGTTGCAATATGAACGATTCCTGAACCTTCACCAGCAACAACAATATCATTTCCTATACTATCCTTACCACCATCTATCACTTTATGACACTGAATCGCACTTATTCCATCTTTTTCTAATATTTCATTAATAAAAGGGAAACCACCAGGTATTTTTTGAGCAGGCAACTCATCAAATGGACCAAAATATTCTAATCCAATCAATTCAGAACCTTTTATAGTACCTTCTATAGTATAACCACCTCTTTCCTTAAAAATTTGTTCAATTGTTTTAAGCTTAGGAATGCCTTTAATCCATTGTTTTTTTTCTTTAAACTGTCTATCTAACCGTTGAAACTTAAAATTTTCTTCAGCAAAATAATATAAATGACCATCATTAGACCTGATTTTTATATAATCAAGATTAATATTAACTGCAGCAGCAATATTCGAGGTTAAGGTCCATGGTGTTGTAGTCCAAACCAGTAAATTTTCATTTTCTCTATCTTTTAATGGAAATCTAACAAATACTGATGAATGAGCTACAAGCTTACGACCTTCTATAATTTCCATCTGAGAGTATGATGTTCCCGAACGACCAGACCAAGGCACGACATCAGACCCACGGTAGATTTTACCTTCTTCAAATAATTTCTTCAAAAATGACCAGATTGAATAATTATTCTCATCTGACATCGTAAAGTAAGAATTATCCCAATCCATCCAGTATCCTAAACGTTTAGATTGTTCTGTCTGAATTTTAGAAAACTTTCTTACTCTTTCTTTACATAGATTAACAAATTTTTCTATGCCGTGATTTTCTACATCTCGTTTAGACTTAAAACCTAATTCTTTTTCAACTTCAACCTCTACCCATAATCCCTGACAATCAAAACCATTCTGATATCGTAATTCTTTACCTAGCATAGCATTATATCGTTGATATAGATCTTTTAAAGTTCTACCCCAAGCATGATGGACTCCCATAGGATTGTTTGCAGTAATTGGGCCATCAATAAAAGACCATTTTTCATTGCCTTTATTTTGCTTTCTTAATCTATTAAAAGTATCTTCAGATTTCCAAATATTAAGCATTTCATGCTCAATATCTATAAAATTAACAGAAGATTCAACTTTTTTAAATTTACTTTTTTTAGGCATCTTTTTCTTTTTTTTTTGCGGAAGCGTGTGTGAATCGAACACACCTCTCAGTTTTACCCAAGACAGCAGCTTTGAAGGCTGTGGCACCCACCAGGGATACATTCGCTTCCATATTAATAGATATTTATCAGATTAATTTAATATTTTTAATACTATGATTTATAACAGATTAATTAACAGAAAATACTTTTATCTTATTAATTAAATCCTTACTTAAAATATTATGTAATTTTATCCAAAGGTCCTTATTAGTTTTTTCAAAATGTTTAAGCTGAGACTGATTCCACATTATATATTTTAGTTCATCATTTGAAAAAATATCTGCACTTGCTGGCTCATTTGTAATAAGACTCATCTCCCCAACAAACTTACCCCGCTCCAATGTATTAATTGATTGTTCATCTTTTTTAACTATTGCCTTACCAGATAAAATAAGTATAAGATGATCTAATTTTTCACCTTCTAATATTATTTGAGAATCTTTAATTTCTTTATACTCTCCTAGATTCCAGAAATTCATAAACTCTTTTGTTGTAAAATTATTAAAAATTTTTTCGTAAATATCTTTAATTTCATAAGGAATTTTTATTGGTCTCCTTTCATCAATAATTCTGTATATATGATAACAATTAATAATTGTAAAGACAGAATTCCATATAACAATATCTATTCTTCCTTCCATCCATTGATATATACCGAGCAATGTTTGAGCAACAGCTAAAACTATTCTAAGCCATAACACATCCTTTATTGATATGGCTAGGAATGTAAATATATAACCTATATGTTGTATCAAATAAGATGACATACTAATTCTCCACTATAATTGGATCATATCCAAGATGAATACGCAACCTTTTTTTAATTTTTTTTGCTTCATTCTTTGATTCATAATGACCGCACCTAACAGTATACAAAACTTTATTATTTTTTTTAATTTCATTTATTCTACTGGAATAACCTACTGACCTGAGATTATACATTGTTTTTTCTGCATTATTTCTATTTCCATATGCACCAACCTGTAATGAATAATTTACTTTTTTTTGTTTATCAGTATTGATTTCTTCAATAACCTCTAAGGATTTGATTGCAGAATCATCCTTTTTAACATCAGAAATTTTATTCTGAATTCTACTATCAATTTTAACCTTAGGAAAAATATTATTAAAAGTCATAGAATATGAATATGCAGTATCTGCACTACCAGCAATAATTAAACATTGCAAAAACATGTTAATACCTATTTGTAAATGCTCTGACCTTCTATAATACATATGTATTTTTTTAAACCATTCAGCTGCCTGTATATATAAACCTGAAGCATAATAATATTCACCAATTCTCATAACTGCATCATCTGCATACTTATTACTTTTATGATATTTATATATACGTTTATATATTTCTATAGATTTTGATCCGTTGGATTCTAAAATTCCATTTAGAAATAAGACTTCCGGATTATTAGGATAATCATCTAACAATTTTGGTAATTTGTTTTTTGCCTCTATATTATCACCAGTCAAAACATTATTTATTAATCTATCAACATTTGGAGAGCCATTAAGAAAAACAACTAGAAAAAATAATATAAAAATTAATACACGCATAATTTATAAAAACC
>CETG01098952.1_pt1 | contig 10691 bp, 7 predicted proteins | sample 361471 | NCBI WGS metagenome assembly CETG01 (sample SAMEA2622696, study PRJEB7988) | marine metagenome | isolation source: saline water (ENVO:00002010), including | reverse complement strand
CGCAGGCGGCTGCGGCAGTGGTGGCCGACGGCAACGATGTCGCCGCGGCTGCTGACTCAGATCCGGCAGAGGGCGCTGCTGGGTTGGCGACAGACTCCGTTACAGTTGAGCCTGAGCTCGACTTCTCAGGCTTGCAGGCTGCCTGGTCGGAGCTGGCAAAGCACTCTGTCAGCGCTGACAGTATCGAGGTCCAGTTCCGTCTTGATGCGTGTGTCTACGATGGTCGATACGGCAATAATCCATGGCTCCAAGAGGTCCCGGAGCCGATGACTAAGCTGACCTGGGACAATGCTGCTGTGATCAATCCCCTTACCGCCAAGGCGCTCGGCCTTGCGACCGGGGACATGGTCAAGATCAGCCTGGATGAGCGAAGTCTTGAGATACCGGTCTTCATCATGCCGGGAGCGGTCGACTTCTCTGTTTTGCTGCCGCTTGGCTATGGCCGCGACAAGGCCGGTCGATTTGCCAGTGGAGCCGGCTTTAATACCTACACCCTTCGCACCAGCAAGGCGATGAATTGGGCCGTAGGCGCAACCGTTGCAGCTACAGGCGCAACCTATGAGCTCTGCAGTACCCAGGACTATGGCCGGCTGGATCCCAAGGTGGAGACTCCGTTTGGAGTTGTTGAGTACAGCCGCCGGACCTCGATCCGAGAAGCTTCGCTAGATGAATATCGAAAGACTCCCGACTTCGTGAAGTCTTATGAGGTGATGGCTGAGGAGAACCTTAAGTCGCTCTGGACCGAGCCCAACAAGCGTGATGGGCAGCAGTGGGGCATGAGCATTGATCTCAATGTCTGTACTGGTTGCAATGCCTGTGTGATTGCCTGTCAGGCTGAGAACAACATCATGGTGGTTGGTAAAGAGCGGGTCGCTAAGGGGCGCGAGATGTCCTGGATGCGCATGGACCGCTACTTCACAGGAGATGAGGACAACCCCCAAGCTGTGGTGCAGCCGATCTCATGTTCCCATTGTGAGACAGCGCCCTGCGAGCAGGTCTGCCCAGTCGCTGCTACGGCTCACAGCCCCGATGGACTGAACGACATCGCATACAACCGCTGTATCGGTACCCGGTACTGCGCCAACAACTGCCCCTTCAAGGTGCGGCGTTTCAATTTCTTTAATTACAGCAAAGAAAATGAAGAGGCAGCACCTCTCAGCGCCTTGCAGACCAACCCAGATGTCAGCGTTCGCTTCCGCGGGGTGATTGAGAAGTGCACGTACTGTGTGCAGCGGATCAATCGGGCCAAGATCGAGGCTAAGGTCGATGGTAGCGGCTTTGTCGAAGATGGAGCTATCAGCCCGGCCTGTGCCCAGGTCTGTGCTAGCGAAGCCGTCGTTTTTGGTGACATCAACGATAAGAACTCGAAGGTCTCCAAGGCGAAGGCTGATCCGCGCACCTATGCGATGCTAGCTGAGCTCAATATTCATCCGCGCACGACCTATCAGGGCAAGCTCCGGAACACCAACTTTGCAATGCCTGGCGTCGCTCCACCCGAGCCCCACCACGACCCTCACGAACATGAGGACGGTGCGCACAAGAAGGGTGGACACTGATGGGTAATCCAGCCATGAAGGTCTATACCGAGGCCGATCAACTCTCCTATCCCATCAGCGAGCGGGCTCCGCTGGTGCTGGGGGGCAATGACTTCCATGGGGTAACCGAGGTCGTCACCGGCCTGGTTGAGCGCAAGCCCAACTGGAAGTGGTGGGCAGCGCTGGCTGCGTCGCTCGCGATGTTGAGTGTGTACGGCATCAGTGTGGCCTGGCTGGTTTGGCAGGGCACTGGCGTCTGGGGTTTGAACAACCCGGTCTTTTGGGGCTGGGCCATCGTTAACTTTGTGTTCTGGGTTGGTATTGGCCACGCTGGCACCCTGATCTCAGCGGTCTTGTTCCTGTTCCGCCAGAAATGGCGTACTGGAATTAACCGCGCTGCAGAAGCGATGACTTTGTTTGCCGTTGCCTGCGCGTTGAGCTTTCCGACCATTCACGTCGGGCGAATCTGGCTGCTCTACTACGCTGCCCCACTGCCCAATCAGATGGCGGCTTGGCCCAACTTTCGCAGTCCTCTGGTATGGGACTTCTTTGCGGTTAGCATCTACGGAACGGTCTCGCTGCTGTTCTGGTACACCGGGCTGATTCCAGATCTTGCGACGGTTCGCGATCGGGCTAGAACCAAGTATCGCCGTATGATTTATGGCTTCTTTGCCCTGGGTTGGCGAGGTTCAAACCGACACTGGCAGAACTACGAGGTGGCCTATGGGATCCTCGCCGGTCTAGCCACCCCGTTGGTGCTCTCGGTGCACAGTATCGTGTCCTTTGACTTTGCGACTTCGCAGGTTCCGGGCTGGCACACCACCATCTTCCCTCCTTACTTTGTTGCCGGCGCGATTTTTTCGGGATTTGGCATGGTGCTGACCCTGCTGGTTCCATCGCGAAAGTGGTTCGGGCTGGAGGATGTGGTGACCATTCGTCACCTCGACAACATGGCCAAGATCATCCTGCTGACCGGCTCCATCGTTGGTTATGCCTACGGGATGGAGTTCTTCATTGCCTGGTACAGCGGCAATCCTTATGAGCAGTTCGCCTTTGTGAATCGAGCCTTTGGGCCCTACGCCTGGGCCTACTGGATCATGCTCGGCTGTAACGTAATTACTCCGCAGGTGTTCTGGTTTAAGTGGTGCCGCACCACACCCTGGTTCTTGTTCATCATCTCGATCTTCGTGAATATCGGGATGTGGTTCGAGCGCTTTGTCATCGTCGTCACGACCTTGGCTCAGGACTTTATGGTCTCCGCTTGGGACTACTACTCGCCGACGATTGTTGACTGGGGCTGCTTCATTGGAAGCTTCGGCCTCTTCTGCACCCTCTACACCCTGTTCGTTCGTTTCGTACCGCAGGTAGCGATGGCGGAGGTTAAGAGCGTCATGAAGGTTGCTGATCCGCACCACCCGGCCTGGGAGCATGCTGAATCTGTCGCTGCTCCGGCTACTGATGAGGGGGCTTCGGTGGCGCCGCCTGCAGCGCCAGATGGGGGCGAAACGGCTCCGGATGTTCCCCCGTCCGAGGAAGGAGCTGAGTGATGGCCGACGACAAACTTTACGGTGTTCTCGCTGAGTTTACTGATCCGGCTGCCCTCTTTACTGCTTGTGAGCAGGTGCGTGACCAGGGCTTTAAGAATTGGGACGCTCACACTCCTTACCCGGTTCACGGCCTAGATGGGGCGATGGGTATGAAGCCCAGTTCGGTTCCTTGGATTGCTTTGGTGTCAGGCCTTTCAGGGGCAGCCGGCGGCTTTCTGCTGCAGACCTGGGTCTCAGTCTCCGCCTGGCCACTGGTCATCTCGGGCAAGCCGCTGTTCGCCTGGCAGGCATTTGTTCCGGTGACTTTTGAGTGCGGTGTGCTGGCCGCAGCATTGGGTGCTCTGATTGGCATGCTGTTCCTGAACCGCCTGCCGATGCACTACAACCCGCTGTTTTCCTCAGCTCGCTTTGAAGCGGCCTCCGATGACCGGTTTTTCATCTCTATTGAGGCCAGTGACCCGAGCTTTGATGCTGAGCAGACAGGGAGCTTCCTCGAAGGGCTCGGCGCCTCGCATGTCGAGCTGGTGAAGGAGTAGCTGTCATGGCTGAAACGAGAATCCGCCGTAGTTGGGCCTGGAACCTGGCCTTCCTGGCTGCCGCAGTAATGGCCCTGGGCGCCTGCCGTGGTTCAGTGAAGCGGGAACCCCCGATTCACCTGAACTGGAACATGGATCAGCAGCAGCGTTTTGACGCTCAGGAGCCGACGGTCATTGTTGGTCAGCCCGAGGTCTTCAGTAAGATTGAGCATCTCCTCGAAGGCACTGAGCCCGAACCAAGCGCGGTAGCGGCGATCTTTCCCGATGGTCGCTCTGCTCGGAATTATGTGGAAGGGACTGTCCGGGCGGATAACCCCCACAAGCCCAAGGGCTCAAGCCCCTGCATTTTGAGCTTTGAGGACCCCCACCTGTGTGAGGGAAAGGTGGATGGACAGTTCGCCGAGGCGCTGCCGGTGGAGGTTTCCCTATCCCTACTGGAACGCGGCAAGGACCGCTTTGAGGTGTTTTGCAGCCCTTGTCACGATGCTGCGGGAACCGGCAACAGCGTGATTAAGGAGAGTGGCCGTTGGCCTGCCGATTGGCCGCCGCCGCCGAGCTTCCACGACAAGCGTCTGCGCAAGATGCCTGTGGGGCAGATCTACGACATTGTTGGTAACGGTGTGCGCAACATGCCTGGTTATCGCGCTCAGATCCCGGTCGATGATCGCTGGGCTATTGCTGCCTATGTACGAACCCTTCAGAACAGTTACCACGCCGACATCGCTCAGGTCCCTGCTGACGAGGCGAAGAGCAGAGGTTGGGAGTAGTCATGGGACATCACGTAAAGCTTCCTACTGTTGAGGAGTTACAGCTTCCTGCTGATCACCCCTGGCGAAACGTTCCTAAGATTGGGATGACGCTGGGCCTGGTTTGTTTTGCTGTGGCCTGGTTCGCGGGGGGCGACCACCACCAGTTTCTGTTCGCCTACCTTGCGGCCTTTTTGTTTACTTTGGGGCTGGCCCTGGGGAGCTTGTTCTTCACCTTGTTTCAGCATGCTGCGTCTGCGGGCTGGAGCGTGGTCGTCCGGCGGACAGCTGAGAACCTGATGGCACCTCTGCCGGTTTTCATCTTGTTGTTTCTGCCGATCTTTTTTGGTCGTCATGAGCTCTATCACCACTGGATGGACCTTGAGCATGCCAAGCATGATCCGATCCTGGTGGGTAAGGCGCCGTTCCTCAATGAAGGCTTCTGGATGATTCGAGCCGCGGTCTACCTGAGTGTCTGGACGGTTCTCAGCTGGTGGTTCCGCTCCAATAGCGTTGCCCAAGACACCGAAGGTGGCGAGGCAATTACTCGCAAGCTCCAGGTGACCAGCTACCCAGGGGTCATCGCTTTTGGTTTGACGATTACCTTTGCCGGCATTGACTGGGCCATGAGCCTGGACCCTCACTGGTACTCAACCATGTGGGGTGTGTACTACTTCGCTAACTCCATTGTCTCGGCCTTTGCACTGCTCGGTCTGACCCTACTGTTGCTTCGCGAGCGAGGGGTGCTGGAGGGGGTCGTCACCAAGGAGCACTATCACGACATTGGCAAGTTCGTCTTCGCCTTCACCGTGTTCTGGGCCTATATCGGTTTCTCTCAGTACTTTCTTATCTGGTACGCCAACATTCCCGAGGAGACCATGTTCTACAGCCACCGTGGTGGCAGCTGGTCGAACCTGGGAGCTGCCCTGATGGTGGGTCACTTTGCGATTCCATTCCTGTTTCTCATGGGGCGCAGCATTAAGCGCTACGCGCCCACGCTGAAGGCGGCCTGTATCTGGGTGATCGTGTTCTGCTTCCTCGACATCTACTACGTGGTTATGCCCACCCACTACAAATACGGCTTCAGCTTTGGCCTGACCGAGCTGCTGTGTCTGGTGGGCATGGTGAGCATCTACGCCGCCGTTGCAACTCGCTTTATGGCGAGCGCGGCGCTGGTACCCCATGGCGACCCGCGTCTTAAAGAGTCGCTGGCCTTCACCAATTTCTAGAGCAAGAGAGCGGAGACAGTCATGAGCAGCATGAGTGAATTCGATCCACAGGCAGATGGAGCTGCGGTTGCCATCGGCTTGGTGATGATGCTCTTTGCCACCCTGGGCGTTATCTGGATCTACGCAACGGCAGTTGGTACTGCGTCGGAGTGGGACGCTATCGATGCGCTGGGGGATACCTGGGAGGGACTTCCTGACCCGGAGTCGCTGTCCAGCTATGGGAAGACGGATGATGACGGACGCTATCGGATCCCGGTGAAGTTGGCCATGGCTGCGGCAGCAGCGGACCCTTCGTTGCTCGGCCCGGCGCAGGCCGCCTCGTCGATTGCTGTTGCCGACATGACCCCTGAGCAGCGTGGTGCCGAGATTTTTGAGGCCAAGGCCTGCGGGGTCTGTCACTCTGTGGACGGCAGCCCCAAGGTCGGGCCGACCCTCAAGGGTCTGTGGGGTAAGCAAGAGAAGCTTACCGATGGCAGTACGGTTCTGGTGGATGCTGCTTACATTGCCAGCTCGATTAAGGAGCCCAATGCGCAGATCGTTGAGGGCTATCCCCCTGCGATGGTCCTGTCTTCGCCGGTCTCCGATGATGAGATTGCTCTGTTGACGACCTACATCAAGTCGTTGGTGAACTAGGGCTCTTTAATCCCTCATCTCTGAACGGGATTATGGACCGCAGGCACCGAGAGGGGCCGAGGATGAGCTTCGATGATTGAGCGCCTCCCCGACCTAATTGCCTCTCTCAACGCGCTGGCCTTTGTGTTTCTTTTTCTGGGTTGGCGGGCGATCAAGCTCAAGCAGATCGAGCGGCATCGGGTGATGATGCTCTCAGCCTTTGGCTGCTCAGCGCTGTTTCTCACCGCCTATTTGACTCGTTGGGCGACTACTGGCCACCACGCCTTTACTGGTGAGGGGCCGGTGCGGATCTTCTACTTTATCTTGCTGTTCAGCCACATGCTGTTGGCAGTAGCGGTGGTCCCCATGATCCTCAGAACCTTGCAGCACGCCTGGCGGGACGATCGTCCGGCTCACAAGGCTCTCGCTCGCTACACCCTGCCGGTTTGGGCTTACGTCTCGGTGACCGGGGTGCTGGTCTACTGGATGCTTAACCACCTCTACTAAAGCTCAGCCGCTGCTGGGAACGGCCTTGCGGTGGGGGCCGTTGATTGCCCCGGGGCAGCGCACCTCCCCCCCTGCTATCGTCTCCTGATGATGGTTGATGCCTGGGGCCTTTTGGAGGCGGTGGGTCTGACCCCGTCACTGGTGGGAGGCGTCTGGATGTTCAGGCTCAGGACAGTGGTAATGAGCTTGATGCTGCTGGCCCTGGTGGGCTGCCAAGGTGACGGTGGGCTTGAAGGCCTGACTGTAGTGATGCTCCCTCTTGAGCCGACTCTTGATGATGATCTTGTGGTCGAGATGGCCAGCCGCCCGGCAGTGGCCGAGGATCCTGACTTTCGGCTGCTGTATCGCTGGTTCCAGGATGGCGAGCTACGGACTGAACTGTCCGGCAATCGGGTGAGTGCCGAGCTTACTGGCGGAGGCGAACTCTGGCGGGTTGAGGTGACACCGGTGTTGGGCGTCACTGAGGGGCCGTATGCGGTGGCTACGGTGACTTTGCCGGAAGCAGCCCGAGATGCTGATGGAGATGGCTTTGAAGGAGGGGAAGGGGATGGCTCAGACTGTGACGATGCTGACCCGACCGTCTACCCTGGAGCAGTCGAGTCCTGTAATGAGCGAGACGATGACTGCAATGGGGCGATTGATGATGGCATTCGCGACGCTGATGGAGATGGGGTCAATTTCTGTACCGACTGTGACGACGCAGACTCCCAGCGCTTTCCCGGTAACAAAGAGATCTGTAACGGTCTGGACGATGACTGTGATCTGATTGCCGACGAAGATCAGATCGATGCTGATGGGGATGGCTGGGACCGTTGTGTGGACTGCGATGATCAGGATGCCAACGTGCACAGTGAGGCGCCGGAGCAATGCAATGGGGTCATCGACGACAACTGCGATGGGGTGAACGATCCCAATGAACTCGACTTTGATGGCGATGGTCTGACTCCCTGTAGTGGGGACTGTGATGACTATGACGACAGCGCACATACCTTTGACCTGGATGGCGATGGGTACAGCACCTGCGCGGTAGAGCCGGACTGCGATGAGAGCCCTCTGACCGGTGCCGCCCGCTTCCCTGAGAACCCGGAACTGTGCAACGGCATTGACGACGACTGCAGCGGGGTCATCGATGATGGCCTGCCGGATCTGGACATTGATGGCTTTACCGCCTGCGCTGGCGACTGTGATGAGAGCAGCTTTCTGAGCTATCCGGGCGCGCCGGAGCTTTGCGATGAAGAGGACAACGACTGCGACGGCGTGGTCCCTGAACATGAGTTTGATCTCGATGGTGATGGGGCAGCGCCTGGTCCTTGCGGACCCGATTGTGACGACGATGACGCTGGTCTCAACGTCCTTGATTTGGACGGTGATGGAGCGACTACCTGTGATGCGGTCCCTGACTGTGATGACTCTGATGGCTTGCTCAATGTCCTCGATGAGGACGGTGACGGGCATGACACCTGCGGTGCTGATGGCGTAGCGGACAGCGGCGACGAGGACTGTGATGACAGTGAGGCTTCGGTGTACAGCGGGGCTCCCGAGCTCTGCGATGGGATCGATAACGACTGCAACAGTCAGCTCGATAACGGCCTCATCTTTACCACTTGGTACATAGATCTTGACGGCGATGGAGTTGGTGATTCAACCACCGAGCTGTCTTCGTGTGCCGGAGCACCCAGTGCGTCCCATGTAACCGTGGGCGGAGACTGTAACGACGCTAACGCTGACAATTATCCAGGCAATGCCGAGCTCTGTGACTCGCAGGATAACGACTGCGACACGGTGGTCGATGAGGACTTTGATGTGGACGGTGACAGCCACTTTGATCAGACCGCCTGCACTTTTGGCACTGACTGTGATGACAGCGACGCGAGCATCGGTCCGGGGGGCAGCGAGCTATGCAATCTGGTGGATGACGACTGCGATGGCACCATCGACGAAGGTTTTGATCTGGACGGCGATGCCTATTTCGACCGGGATCTGTGCTTTTTCGGTCTGGACTGCGATGACAGCAACTCGGCGCGCTATCCCGGCAACATTGAGTTCTGTGACGCTGTCGATAACGACTGCGATGACCAAGTCGATGAAGATTTTGACGCCGATGACGACGGGGTCACAATCTGCGGTGCGGATGGTGCTAATTCCACTGCAGATGATGATTGTGATGACGGCAATCCGCTGATCTATGCGGGCGCCGACGAACTTTGCGATCTCCTCGACAACAACTGTGATGGCGGTGTCGATGAGAACGTTGTGTTTGTCACCTGGTATCTGGATGTCGACGGTGACGGAGACGGTGACCCCACTGAGGGGATTGAGAGCTGTTCCGGCTCGCCGGGAACCGGCTACGTGTTGCTGGGGAGCGACTGCGACGATGCCAACGCCAATAATTTTCCGGCCAACAGTGAGGTCTGCGATGGCGCGGACAACAACTGCGATACCCTCCCTGACAATGGCCTTGGCTTTCAGTCCTGGTACCAGGATCTGGACGGTGACAGCTTTGGTAATGACGCGGTCTCTCAGAGCACCTGTGATGGTGCTCCCGATGTCAGCTACATCGATGTGGGTGGAGACTGCGACGACGATGACGCCAACAACCATCCTGGTAACACCGAGGTCTGTGACGGCGCAGACAACGACTGTGACCCGCTGGTCGATGAAGGTCTGACCTTTGAGAACTGGTATCTGGACGGCGATGGTGATGGGGTGGGCTCTGAGACCGCACCTGCCCATACCTGTGATGGCTCACCAGGTCCGGACTATGTGAACAACACCGGGGACTGCGACGATAGTGATCCGGCTAACTTCCCGGGCAACTCGGAACTCTGCGATGAGGCCGATAACAACTGTGAAGGCACCGTCGATGAGGGGCTGACCTTTGAAAATTGGTACTTCGACGACGACGGCGATGGCTTCGGTAATCCAGCTACCATTCAGACCACCTGCTCGGGCAGCCCTGGCAGCGGTTACGTGACTCTCGGTACGGACTGCAATGACAGTGATGCCAACAACTTTCCCACCAACCCGGAAGTCTGTGACGACGCAGATAATGACTGCGATGGTTTTGAAGATAACGGCCTCAGCTTTCAGACCTGGTATCTGGACAGCGACGGTGACGGCTTCGGCGACGACTCCAGCTCCCAGAGCCTGTGCTCCGGGTCTCCGGGTAGCTCCTACATCCTGAGTGGGAATGACTGCGACGACGCAGATTCAGACAACTTTCCCGGCAATGTGGAGGTCTGCGATAGCCAGGACAACGACTGTGATATCTCGACTCCTGAAGATATCGATCAGGACGGCGATGGCTTCGACATCTGCACGGGTGACTGCGACGATGGTGATGCGAGCCTGAACCCGGGAGTCTCCGAAACCACCGCCGCCGGCAACCTTGCTGATGGCATCGATAACGACTGCGACGGTGGGGTTGATGAGCTGAGCTTTACCGAGGTCTTTACCATCGTCTCTGGAAACTGCAGTTGTCACTCTGGCTCCAGCCACTCAACGGGCTTTGCGTTTAACGCTGATCAGTCCACCTTGTATTCGGTGTGGGTGGGGTCTGCCGGCAGCGGGGTGGCTTCTTTTGAGCTGCCTTCTATGGATCGCATTGAGCCCGGTGATGCGAGTCAGAGCTACGTCATGCACAAGTTGGACGATACCCATCTGGGCGTTGGGGGGAGCGGCGCGAGGATGCCCTTTGGTTGCAGCGGCAGCGGCTGCCTGAGCCAGACTCAGCGCGATGGCATCAGGGCCTGGATCGAAGCCGGCGCGCCAGAGATCGACTAGGCACTGGAACGTTTTTCTGCTGGTCGCTGCACGGACACTAGCTCTCAGCTCTCAGCTGCTCGGTACTCGCTGCACAGCCGGACGTAAGCCCTCCAGCCCGCTTCGATGGCGGCACTCTGCTGCTTGCTCAGGGGGCGTAGTTTGCGGGCTGGGTTGCCCAGCACCAAAGAGCCGGGCGGCACGATCGTGTCCTTGA
>CETG01172899.1_pt1 | contig 10701 bp, 9 predicted proteins | sample 361471 | NCBI WGS metagenome assembly CETG01 (sample SAMEA2622696, study PRJEB7988) | marine metagenome | isolation source: saline water (ENVO:00002010), including | reverse complement strand
AAATCTCAATTTTGAATCTTTCAAGATTCTGTAAGCAGCTTGAATACATTTCTACTTTTAGCAAGAAGAAATCCATAAGATGGATATCAGTTTCATTAAATAGTAATCAATTTGAAAATATAAAAAATACATCCATAATTGTTACATCTCTTCTAGTTAATGTACCGAACTTGTTTATTCATTTAATTATAGACAAGGAAGAGAAATCAAAATTTATCTATGAAATGTTTGCAGCTACAATTATAGAAACATCTAAACTAACTTATAATGGTTTTGATAACTTTAGATTAGGAATTAGCAATGGTAGCTCTATGAATACGCCATTTTTTCCTTTTGCAAATTTTGATAAGCCACTAAGTTATTCTGTTGGACTAGAGGCTATAGATATATTAATTACAGATTTATTTGCAAGTCAAATTTCAAACAAATGTGATGTTTTAAATTCTTTTGAAAAGAAACTTTCTAATAATTTAAAAGAGCTTGATCATTTTTTAATTGAAAACTCTAATCTAAAATATAATGGAATAGACTCATCTTTAGCACCTGTGCCAAGAACAAATCAAAGCATTGGATTATTATATGAACTTCTTGGTGTTAATAATATTGGAACTTTTGGATCAATTGCAATTACAGCAAATTTAACTTCTATTTTAAAACGATCTTTTGAAAACTCTAAAGCGAAATCAGTAGGTTTTAATGGGGTGATGTTTTCACCTTTAGAAGACGATTGGCTTGCTAAACAGTCAATCCAACAACTAATTGATTGTAATTCGTTACTTTTATATTCAACAGTATGTGGTTGTGGTTTAGATATGATTCCAGTCCCGGGAGACATTTTTTCTGATACTTTAGCCTCTTTAATATCTGATACATTGGCTTTATCAAATAGGCACAAAAAGCCTTTGGGGATTAGAATTGTTCCAATTCCTGGAAAATCATCTAATGAAAAAACATCCTTTAATCATGACTTCTTTTCAGATATGAGAATTATCAAATTACCAGACTCCACATTACCTAAAATTTATAATTGAAACAAATGGATAAATACCAAAGTTTTTGGGATGAAAGAGCTATCGGCAAAAAGGACTTTAAGCATAGTCTTAGCAATCTAACTGAAGATGAAATAGCAGCCGAAAGGAAGAGTAAACAAGAAAACTATGTTATAAAAGAAGCTTTTAAATCTATAAATAGAAATTTTAATTCAGCCATAGATATTGGAGCGGGCACATGCCAATGGTCTGAAGTACTTACATCCTATGCAAAAGAAGTACTTGCTACTGATACTTCTGAAAAGATGTTAAATCATGGCAGAGAACTACTAAAGAACAGTAACCAAGGTAAGAAAGTAAAATATTATGAAGGTGACATTACAGAAGAAGTTGAAAAAGAATCACCTGGCTCACCCTACGATTTAATATTTATTTCTGGATTAATACTCTATTTAAACGATTCAAAATTAGAAAATCTTCTAAATTTCATAAAAAGAAATTCATCCAAAGATTCAATTACAATATTGAGAGAACCAGTTGCTCTAAATGAAAGATATATTTTAGACGACATCTACTCAAAAGAATTAAAAACAAAATATTCAGCTATTTATAGAACTCAGGATAATTTGATTGAAAGCTTTAGAAAAATAAGCTTTACACTTGAATCAACTCAATGGTTTCACTATAATGGATCTGAGTTTAACAAATGGAAGGAAACTAGACTCAAATTATTTACTTTTAAAAGAGTTTAAATCATGAATATTGTTTGGATTTTTATAGATTCAGTAAGAAGGTACTATTCAGAAGATGATAGATCAAGACTTCCTTTTATGGACGAGTTTGCTAAAAGCTCTATCTCATTAAATGAAGTAGTAACATCAGCTCCAAGCACTGTTATGTCAATTAGTGCAATGATGACAGGTAGGCATTCTTTCATTTTAGGTGCCAATTACAACGACTTTAGACATGACAGAAAAGCATTCCCTACCCTAACTTCAATTCTTAAAGAAAATGGCTGGGATTGTTATGCAGCATTAATGCACCCTGAGATTAGAGAAAAGTTAACTTGTTTGAACATGTACCCTAGAAAAAAATGGCCTAAAGGTTTTAGTCATGCAAAATGGTGGACCAATCAAGAAATTTATAACTTTCTAGAAAAAATATTACCTAAGACAAAAAATAATCTACCAAATAAAAAATTTTGGTTCGTTGATTATAACTGTAGAAAAGATCCTAATATTTCTGATTTAGTTGAAAAAACATTCAAGCTATTCTACAAAAATGGCTTTACACATGATAATACAATATTTTGCTTATGTTCTGACCATGGTTATCCTGATCCCTCCAGAGGAATAACTCCCGAATTATTAAAACAAAAAAGAATGACGCATGATATTTTCATGACTGACGATAACATAATGATCCCATTCTTTTTATCTTTACCAGGTTTTCCAAAGAATGTAGAGTATAATAATCAGATTTCAACATTAAATATTTTTCCTACTATATTAGATTATTTGAATATTAAATCTCCTAAGGCATCAACTAATTATCATGAATCTCTATTAGATTATCTAAAGCTACTACCAAATCAAGATTCTGCTCACCAATTGCAATTTGCTAGGTGCGATGCACGATTTTTGGGACAATCAGATCGTGTTTGTTCGATTAGAGGCGATAATCATAAACTAGTCTATATGTATGAAAATAAAAAGTTTTCTTACTACCTTATAAATGGTCTTGAGGAAAAAGAAATCAGTCTTGATAATCAAGAAGAGTCCGTAAAGATTAAATTTAACAAATTAAAATCTTATTTTGATAGCACAGAAAAAATTCCAACTGAGCTGTTAAAAGAGAAAATTTCACAGCGAATAGATAAGATAATCTCAAATATAAGAAAAGAAAAAATATCTATTCATCTTTTATCTAATTCATTAGATCAATATAACAATATAGTAATAGAATTATTAGAAAAATATGCAAAGGATTTCAAAGAATTTAATATATACTTCAACCCCAGCTATATCTCAAAGGAAAATCTAGAAGTTGATAATATTACCTTCTCAAAAGAAACAAAAAGAAAATATGATATAAAGATTCTTCTCCAAACTGATGGGAAAGAATTATCTAGAGTAAATAAATCTTTTCGCAAGATCAAGGCAAAGCGAAAGTTAATAATATCCACATCAATTACTGGTGAGATTACAAAAAGGCGATATACTAGAGCTCTTAAGACTATATGGAATAGTAGGGTACTTTACTTTTATGAACCATGGCTAATAATTAAACTTTTCATACGCTTAATCAAACACAAGTAACGTGACTATATTTATCGAAGAATTCAAAAATTATCTGAAAAGATTACTTATAGATAATTATAAAAATATTACTTTAAGGAATTATATTTTTGAGGAACTAAATCAATTTAATTATGACGAGCATGAAAGTCCACTTCATAACAGCGTTGTTTATCTTAACGAATTATTTCTTAAGGGTATTAATAAAAATATTAACTTATTAGAAATAGGATGTGGTGCATCATCTCCAATTTTGTCCTCTAGTAATAAAAATATCTTAAGGAAAGATGGCTTAGATATTCATGAAGTTGATTTCCGAGGAATTAATACTCAAGCGACACTAATTGGTACAGTTTCAAAAATACCTACAAAATCTAATTACTATGACTATTGTATATCTAATCAATCAATTGAACATTGGTATGAATATGGAGTTAGTATTTCAGAAGGACTAAGTGAAATATGCAGAGTTATCAAGCCATTAGAAGGTAAAGCAATAATTAATTTCCCACTATTTCTTCATGGTAAAAAAGAATTTGTTCAAGGAAATATGAACTATATAATTAAGGAATTTTCAAATTTCATGCAAATTGATTCCATAGAGTTAATTTATTCAAGCAAAAAAGACTATTATGGTTGGAGAAGATGTAAACAGCCCCAATCAAGAGTAAGTAACTTTATGAAGTCCATAGGAATATTAGATACACCTGTTTCTATTGTCTGTCAAATCACAGGACATAAAGAAAGAGCTACAAAAGCTTTAATTCTTAATAAAGGATACTCAATAAAAAGAACTTTAAATATTATTAAAGACTATAGTTTAAAGGATCTAATTATAAAGTCTTTTACCAAGCTAAAATGATTAGTAGCTACACTAGCATTAGAAAAGCCAAGACTTGTAACGAATTTTGGTCAAGATATTTTTCTAGGATATTTTCTCCATTTATCTCTTCTTTACTTATCAAATTTAATGTTAATGCAAATTGGATTACTTTTAGTATGATTCCATTTGCATTGGCAAGTGTAATTTGTTCAATATACATTCATCATAATCCAATTATAAACCTTCTTTTAATATCATTATTAGGAGCATTTATTAATATATTAGATACAGTTGATGGAGAAGTAGCAAGATATAATAGAACCACAAGCAAATATGGAAAGTACTTAGATCGTTCATGTCACTATTGTTCTAATACAGCTATCTATATATCATATGGAATATTTTCTCTACTAACTGGTTCAAAATTAACAGCAATTCTATTTATATTTATTGCATTAATAGATATATATGATGTTGCTTCTAAAGATATGCTGTACATCCTTGAAGAGGAAAAGATTATTCTAAAAAAAGATCTTTCTTTTAGCAAAAGAGAGAAGCTGGTTTTTTCATATAGATCAATTATCAATATAATTGTAAGAATATTTTTCTTACAAACATCTATTCCTCATGTGATATTAGTTATGTTTCCATTCTTTTATTACTTCAATTTACTAGAATTCTATGCTTGTATATATCTGATTCAATTAGTGATAAAGATGTTTTTAAGATCATACAAAATAAATAAAAAATATTATGCTTAAAAAAAAAGTTAATCCTAAACATATAATCAGGCTCTGCAGAACATGGCCTAACGAAAAACATAGCGGTATTGGTCTGCATGCATTTAATTATAGTAAATATATCAATCTACCGACTACAGTATTTCTGAAAGACTTTGATAATAATAACCCACCTAAAAGCTTGAAAAATGTAAATTTTAATAAAGTAGTTTACAAAGATTTTATTTTTAAAGCCGAAAAGACTTCTCCTATAAGATTTACTCTAATAGCTCTATCTAAGATTATAGGGGAGGCAGTAATGCTATACAATCTTATAAAAAAATCTATTGGGAATGATGATATTAAAGAATCAATAATTCATATTCATAGTTCTAATTTTATTTTTTCAGGAGTCTTATTCTCAAAGATGAATCGGATACCAGCAATACTTCAGCTTGGTGGAACAGATATAATTCGGATGTCCAAATCACCTTTACACAAAATATTCCTTAAAAACTTAAGATACTTTGTTTGTGTAAGCGATCAAATTGCATTGAATGTCAAACTTATAAACAAAAAAGCAAGTTGTTTGATTGTAGGCAATGGAGTTAACACTGAATTATTTAAACCTTTGAATAAAGATAAAAATCGATATACTTCTATAGGCAACTTAAGATGGCAGAAAAATTACTCGTTATTAGTTAAAGCCTTTAGTATATTTCTCAAAAAACACCCTAATTCATATTTAAATATTTATGGTGATGGTCCTGAAAGAAAAAAATTGCAAGTACTAATTGATAATCTTGGAGTTTCTAAGAATATTATTCTTAAAGGTTATCTTTCTCAAGATGAACTGTCTACTGAACTAGGAAATACTTACATCTATCTTCAATCCTCGATTAGCGAAGGTTTACCTAAAGCACTTTTGGAAGCTGTAAGTTGTGGTTGTCCAATAATCTCAACTAATGCAGGAGATTGCAAGCGAATTTCTAGTAATTATGGAATTTGTGTTTATTCAAACGATTTTAATTCCTATGCCGAAGAACTTTTAAAGCTTAAAGATAATCAAAATTTATGGGATAATTATCACAAACTCTGCTTAAAAGATGCAAATAAATTTCAATGGAATCATATGATGCCCAAAATAATTAATTTTTACAATTCTATGTATATAGAATGATTATTTTTGATAAATAAAACTATTCAAACTAAAAATTTACGTTCCAAAATAATTTTGACAATAGCTTTATTCATTAGACTATCGTGATACAATTACAAAAAATTTATAATTCCTAAATTAAATCATGAACAAAATAAATTCTCCTTCTCTACTTTTATATGAATTAAATGAAATTCCTCCAAACCTACTAAACTATTATATTAATTTGCGACCAAAGTCTCATTTAGCAAAATTACGTCGTGAATCAAAATATTTTCCAACTTATACCAGGGATGAAGGTGAATTACATCCATGGAGCACATGGCCAACTATTCATAGAGGTGTTCCAAATTCTATTCATAATATTAGATATATTAATCAAGATCTTACTTCTTCTCAAAATTTCCCCCCAATCTGGGAAATTCTCGCGTCAAATGGTATAGATATAGGAATTTTTGGATCTCTTCAGTCATATCCACCAATAGATAGACCAGAGGTTAAATTTTACGTGCCTGATACCTTTTCTCCAGAACCAAAAACTTATCCTGAATATCTATCAAATTTTCAAAAGTTTAATCTCAACTTATCAAAATCTAATAAAGCAATTTCTGGGAAAATAGAAAACAAGTTTATATATCAATTTATTGGATTAATTAAAGATAGACAAATCAGTCCATTAACTGCTCTTAAATGTATAAATCACCTAGCAAAAGAATCCATTAATAAATCATATAAAAAAAGAAGGTCACTTATGCAACCTGTTCTTGGTTTTGATGTCTTCTGGTCTGAATACAAATCAAAAAGGCCTCAGTTTGCAACGTTTTTTACTAACCATGTCGCTGGCATGATGCACCGATACTGGAGGGATTTATTTCCAGGTGATTTTACTAATAATGAAATAGAAATTTCTTCCTTTAATTCGAAATCTATAATAAAGGCTTTAGATATTGCTGATCAGCAGATTGGAATTATTTATAAGTATGCTGATCAGAATTCAATTGATTTATGGATATTATCCAGTATGGGTCAAGAAGCTATCGATAGAGGAGAATATATACCAGACACAAATTTAGAAAACTTTGGGAGCTTAATTAAATCGTTAGATCTAGATGTAAATAAATATTCCCTACTACCAGCCATGCAGCCAGATATATGTATTTCTTGTGCATCAAAAACCAACTTAGATCAATTAAAAGTAGGATTAAATTCATTATTTGACAATAATAATTCTCAAATAATTACTCAGCCCTATCCTTCCATAGGCTTGACAGTAAATCTCTCTTTAAAGAGATCAGCAAAATTGGTTGAAACAGAAAAAGTAATATATAAGTCTATGGAATTCCCAATGCAAAAGTTTGGACTAGGAATAATAAAAAAAGAACAAGGAACTGGATATCATATACCTGATGGAATTTTTCTAGCCAGAGGTCCAATCTCAAAATCAATTAAATTTACTGAAAACGAAAAAATAGATACTTGCTTAATAGCTCCTTTAATATTAAATAATTTTAATATCACCCCCCCCGAATGGATGATACAGGGAAATAATTCTTGTTGATTTTTCATCATATTAAATGTATATAAAATTTCTAATAATTAAAATAAAATTTTATTGTAGTTATCAATAACTTTTGACTTAGAAAATTTTTCCTTAAGTTTCCTAAAGGAGTTTTCTCTAAGTTTCATTTGTTCATCTGGTGAAAGGCTGATCGCTTTCTTAAGTGATTTATACAGTGAAAAAGCTGATTTGGGCTCACAAGAAACCCCACAATCACCCTCGATAATATCAATACAACCTGGAACATTTGTGGCCAAAAGTATGCAACCATGAGCGCTTCCTTCAAGCATTACATTAGAAAGGCCTTCACGATAGCTTGGGAGGCAAAGTATGTTGGTTGATAAATAAAAATCAGATTTATTCTCGGGTTGACCTAAATGAATTCCTCCAATTTGAATCCATTTTTGAAGATGTTCAGCGGTAATTACATTGTTTTTAAGGTTACCTCCATAAAACATTCCAGCAAGAGTAATTTGACCTTTAAGTGATGGGAAATCACTTAAAAGCCAAGTAGTAGCTTCTAAAAATTCAAGAATGCCCTTATCAACAAGTAATCTTGAAAAAGCCGCTATTCTTGGAACTTTATTTGGGAAATCATATGGCTCATAATTTGGTAATTCCTTTGGTGGATCAATACCCGAACCACCAACTATCATAAAATTTTTAATATTAGCTTTCTTTTGCCAGAAAAAGGCGTCATATTGGTTGTGAAAAAAAGTATAACTAGATGATTTTAGTAATTCAGGATAAATTAAACGTAATATTTTATAAATAATATGTTTTGATTCCAGTAGTGGACCAGTCCCAGTAATAGTTGGATAGAAATTTAACTTAGGTATAAATAATTTACATAAAAAACCTATTAATAAAGGTCTAGTCGTAAATGAAATAAGATTTTCATGCTTAAAACATTCAAAAATTATAAAAGGAATTGAAGTCCAATTAATCTTAATTAAAGATAAGTTTTTTATATTTATAATATCATTTTCTTTGAAATGATCAGAAGACAATAAATACAGAACTTTTACTTTGCTTTTATTAGAAAGACTTTGATAAAGGTCTTTTCGAATAGTTGATATAGCAAGATTAGAATTTTCTAAAGCTATGATAGTTTTCATTCCTAAAAAAGATTAATAGTAAGATAGCGTTTGGAAGAAAGTTGCATTTATAGACATCGTCTACCTATCCCTTCCGAAAATGGAATAACAATTAAACTAAATTAAAAATAGAACCAGTCATAATTATTTGCAAGTTATCCTAAATTTTTACATATCCTCTGCCTGTATAGTCTGTAACCCATTGCATAGGTATTGGACTATCTGAATTTAAAAAATATTCATCTATAGCTTTTCTGGCACCCTCCCAACTTCCATAATCATCTACTAATAAAATACCATTCTTTGAAACTTTAGGATAAAGAATTTCCATTTCATCCTTAGTACTCTCATACCAATCAGTATCAAGTCTTAATAGTGATATTTTAGTAGGTAAATCATCTTTATTATCTTTCAAAACTGCACTAATATCTCCTTTTCTAAAAGAAGCAATATCAAGAAGTCCGTACTTTTTAAAAGATGCTTTTACTTCTTCAACTGAGGCATAACACCATTTGTTATAACCTTCTGTATTCAAATCATTAAACTTTTTTAGAGCGTTTCTACCATTCTTTGCTTTTACATCGTCTTCAGTTGGACGAGTCATTCCAGCAAAAGTATCATACAAAATTATTTTCTTGTTGGAATTAAAGCGTTTGATTGTCTTAGCCATTGCAATTGAACAACCACCTCTCCAAACACCGCATTCAATAATATCTCCATCTATTTTCTCTCGAATAACATATTTTGTTGCAGAAATTGCAGCCCATAATCTTTTTATGGAGCACATGGTCAGCCTATCTTTACTTTTATTCTTTGAGTTTAAGGCCATCAATTCTTCAATTAATTCTATTTCTTCTCGATCAGCTTCCCAAGGGTAAGTTGTTTCTGGTTCAAATTTCTTTATTTCAACGCCAAATTTATTTAGGATTTTTTTGATCCTAGATTTAATCATCTTTTTTTAATATTATTATAATTACGTTAACATATGAGTTTCATTCTTTATTTCAAATTCTTCAACATTTTGTCAAGCAGAATTGAAAAGATTCCCTATTGAAAGTTAGTTTTTAAAAAACAAAATCTTTCCAAAACAAGTCATTCTTATAATGGCAAGATTTATGGAGAGAAGAGGACTCGAACCTCTACTCCCCTAAATGCCATAAAGGGTTGCAGCCAGGATAGGAAGAGATTGGATTCATAAACTGAAATATTTATGCTTGTAGTGAGCTCTTATTTAATTCAAATTTGTATTTGAATGATTTTTCTTCTAGTAATCTAATTTTTTTCTTAAGCTGAATATTTTAAATAAAAAATTTTTTTAACTTTTCCAGTTTTGCATCCTCAGTCATATTATCTGCAAATGATTTTGCTTTTTCAATTACTTCATCAATAGTTTTTTCTTGTGATCTAGGCTTCTTAAGAAAACAAGCTAGATCATTTTCTGAATATGTGATTTCTTGATTTAAATACTTTTCTATTTTAGGTCTTAAAGAGTGTTCAAATTTTCCAATCCTTGCAAAGGTTCTTGCTTTAACTTGAGTTAAAGCAGCTTCTGGTATGGAACTATTTTCTAACCAATTTTCATAAGCCCAAGTTAAATCTCTTGCAACTCTTCCAGACACAACTAAAGCACCTGAATCAGTCAATTCAACCCAGTTCTTATTCCTAACTAAATTCTTTGCCTGAGACAATAGCTTGGCCACTTGAAGTATAGGTTTTCCTGCTTTTTCTAATTCTTTATTTGTCTCATCTCTTTTTGCTGTAAATTCTATTTCTGTACTTTTAGATAATCCTTATTTTCTCACTAAAGTTGATTGATTTAATTTATCTAGATCACTAGTCAAACAAAACCTAAAAATTAACTTGCTTGTTATAAAAGCTATATCATCTAGCTAGCAAGTTTTTCTTCGTAAAAACGTATGAATATAAATGCACTAACTTCTGAACTAAATTTATTTCAGACAAGATTTAAGAGCTTTGAGAATAAAGCTCTTAAATTATTCACCTCAATACTTTTTAAGGATGGAGCCAAGCGGACTCGAACCGCTGACCCCCTGCATGC
>CETG01000276.1_pt1 | contig 10764 bp, 6 predicted proteins | sample 361471 | NCBI WGS metagenome assembly CETG01 (sample SAMEA2622696, study PRJEB7988) | marine metagenome | isolation source: saline water (ENVO:00002010), including | reverse complement strand
CTTGGTGAAGTAAAGATCCATGTGAGAATTACCGGTGCCAAAATTACCACGATGAGAAGCAGTAGGTACTTCGGGTTTGAAGTTACTTGGCTCGATCCGGAATCCGAGGTCATGTGCAAAAAATAGCGACCGTTGCAGTCTTAACCAAGTGGAAATTGCCTGCTGCATTATTTCGCAGGAAAATATTGTCCGAGTATTTTGAGCTAAGCGAATTGGTAGATTGAGAACTGATCGCATAATAAATCGCTTGGCTTAACAATTACTTTCAAGCCATGCTTCTCTTTTTTGCAACTCGACCCAATGAATGAGTCAAAGTCTGAAGAAGGTTGTCGGTCACCATCTCAAAAAGATGAATTGGAAGAAATGGTTCATGCAGACGATGCAGTTATTGGGCAAGCAATAAAGTGGTCCGCGTTAGCAGCATTATTTCTAGTTATCGTTGCATACTTGATGTTTGTTCTTTTGAAGCCGAAAGAAAAGCGGTTGGATCCGGTCGAAACCAAGCTTGTTGCACCTGAACAACGGGAAATTCCTAGTGAGGATTTTATACCCAATGCAAAGTTCACAGATATTACAGCCGTATCAGGGATCGGTTTTCATCACAATAATGGGGCTACTGGTGATAAGCTCCTTCCAGAGTCAATGGGGAGTGGAGTGGCTTTTGTTGATTTTGATGGTGATGGAGATCAAGACTTATTGTTTGTTAATGGCATTTCTTGGCCTTGGGATAATGACAAAACACCAGAACATGAATTGACCACCGCAGCGTTGTATCGAAATAACGGAAAGGGCGAGTTCGAAGATGTTTCTAAGGACTCAGGTCTCGATGTGGGACTTTATGGGATGGGAGTGGCAATTGGAGATTACGATAACGATGCTCTGCCGGATATTTATCTTACGGCGGTAGGCGCCAATCGATTATTCCGAAATCTTGGTAATGGTAAATTTGTTGATGTGACATATCAAGCAGGAGTTGCAGGAAGTGATGACGAATGGAGTACTAGTGCAGCATTTGCCGACATAGATAATGATGGCGATCTCGATCTGTTTGTTTGTAATTATGTCCGTTGGTCGCGAGAGATTGACTTCGAGGTGAATTATACGCTTGTTGGTGTAGGGCGCGCCTATGGTCCGCCGACAAATTTTGAAGGCACATTTCCCTATCTTTTCCGAAACGACGGTGACGGTAAGTTTACAGATATTTCGGAGCCCTCAGGGGTGCAAGTGCGCTCGAGTGTTACAAATGTTCCTATGGCCAAGTCTCTTGGTGTCTCACCGATAGATCTCGATGGCGATGGCTGGCTGGATTTTGTGGTTGCTAACGATACGGTTCACAATTTTGTATTCAGGAATAACAAGGACGGATCATTCAACGAGATGGGGGGCATCAGTGGGATAGGTTTTGATAGTAATGGTAAGGTGCGAGGAGCCATGGGGATTGATGCAGCTCGATTCCGGAATGATGATTCACTGGGTATAGGCATCGGGAATTTTGCCAACGAGATGACCGCTCTTTACGTTTCTACACCGAATAACAAACTTCTATTTACTGATGACTCCATCATTGAGGGTGTCGGTCCGGACAGTCGCCTATTGCTTAAGTTTGGTTTGTTTTTTTTCGATTACGACCTGGACGGTTGGCTCGATTTGTTGACTGCGAACGGTCATCTCGAAGAGGAGATTACAAAGGTTCAGAAGAGTCAGTCATATGCGCAGCCTGCACAGTTGTTTTGGAATTGCGGGGTTACGTCTGCAAATGGTGGGTTTGCTACAGTAGATAGATCTAAGTCCGGGCCTGACCTGTTCAAGCCGATTGTAGGGCGTGGTTCCGCGTTTGCTGACATTGACGGAGATGGTGACCTTGATGTTGTTTTCACTCAACTTCAAGGCAAGCCGCTGCTTCTTCGTAATGATCAGACACTTGGGAACCAATGGCTTCGTATCAAGTTATCAGGCAAAACTGGCAATCTTGAGGGTATTGGTTCTGTTCTTAAACTCAAGTCCGGTAATGTCACGCAATGGCGTCTGGTAACTGGAACACGCAGTTACCTTTCACAGTCTGAAACAGTTGCCACGTTTGGCTTAGGCGCAGAGTCAAATGAGGCGGAACTAAGTGTTTTGTGGCCAGATGGAACAGAACAGGTGCTGTTTGTCTCGGAATTTAGAACCACCCTAGTGATTGATAAACCTTAATCCAGTAGCCAAATAAAAGATTTGCGCTTAGTAAGCTCTTATTGGCTATATCAACGTGCCAAATTGCTATCATTTTTCTCGACAGTAAGATTTAACCCGGGGGCTTCAGGCCGTTGTAATTTGTATATCGTAATGGCCTGTGCAGCATTGTCAGCAGCCGGTTTTTTTCTTCGCGCTGCTGTGATAGCTTTGTCGCGGGCATTGTCGTCCGGGCGATATTTTTCATGCAATCGCCTGTGATTAGCAGCTTTATCCTTATTATCCATTAAAGAATGAATGAGGGCCATATTGTAATGTGCGGTTAGGTTTTCGGAATCAATTTTGAGTGTTTGTTCAAATCTCTTAATTGCGCGAACAAGAAACTCTTTTCGCCTGACTTCGTTGCCACGCTCCATCTTGGCACGTTCGAACAGTGTTTGGCCAAGTTCATTAAGTACGACATAGTCCTGTGAAAAGTCGAAACCGCGTTCGATTTGTTCCTGCGAACGATCTTCAATGATTCCTCGAAAATTCTCAATTGCTTTATCAAGGAATCCATTCTGTTTATTTACTACGCCATTGAACCAGGCAACAGTCCAAGGCGGTGCCGGAGGATCTGCCTCGACCGCTCGGCCAAGCGCTTCAACCGCTTCCTCGAGTCGGCCCTCCTTGATGTATACCCGAGCGAGGTTTAGCGGGCCGCTCGCTTGGCCAAGCGCTTCGACCTGCTTGAACGCCGCCTCGGCCTGAATCAGTTCACCCTTCTCGCTTCCTTTGTTCCCCTTAAGGAGTAGGCCGATACCGTAATCGTTCCAGCGTTGCCATTCTGGTTTAGTGGAGACTTGGTTAAGCGTATTTTTGCCGTTAACAGGAAAATTCACTTGGTCGCTTGACATCACAACAATTGGTAAATCGTTTTCTGGCTTGTCAGGGTAGATATACTTCATGTACTTCGCATCGAACTTGCGGTAATGGAGCTTAACCGAGACTTTAATTTCGCCCTTGGTATCCTCCGGTACCTTGAACCGATAATGTGCCACCTGTCCGGTGCCTGGTGGCATTTGGTTATTATAGAGTGGCGTAAAAATATCCTGTGCGTTTCGGCGGTCGATCCGGTTACCGTTCTTGTCGAGCATGTATACATTGAGGAAATGCGACCACGGATCGACCTCTCGGCCTTCATTCAGGCCACCACTGCGACCGATAATTTTGCCACCGTTCTCAAGCGCTACATCAATCCAGATTTCGTTTGAATCTGCAGTGCCCTGTGAGAACAAATGACCGACTTGCATTGTTCGAACGACGACCTCAAGCAGGTAATCCTTGCCAGGAATAAGGCTGGGAATTTTAGGCCGAATTGGTGCTATCAATTTCCCGTCCACCTCCCCGTCTTCTTTGATGCCAAAAATATCCACGACTACAGAGTCTTTCAGAAACTTTTCGTGCACCTTTACGATGTCCGGTTCATTTCGAATGTGGGCGATAGCAGTATTAGCGCCTTGAAAAAGGTGATCATGTATCTTCAGCCCTTTACTTGAACCGGCGAAGAAGTCAGCCCCAAAATCCAAAGAATTCTTCAGTGGCATATGACACTCGTTGCAGCTTCCCACAGCTTTGGGAGGATAATAAAAGCTACGAGCACCATGGCCGGATACCCCACTGAGGTGGTAATTGTCGTAGTGATTCTGTCCCCTCAGCCACTCTTTATAGTGGTTCAACTCAAACGGGAGACTAACCTTGTGGCAGGTTGAGCAAAATTCAGGCGTCTTGTGGAGAGGTTTTAGAAATGTCTTGTTATGAAATTCCGGCTTGGCTTTCACTAGCTGGCGATTGATATATTTTAAAATTGTATTTTCGCTTTTTGCAAAGGGGTAGTGGACTGGTTCCTCGATGGTGTAATCGGCGTTACCCTTTGTAGAGTTGACATGAGTGATTGCATGGCAAACGGTGCAGGTAATGCCGGCATGAGCCGTTGGGTGTTTGTGCATGTCGAAGTTTGGATCGTCAAAAGCTCCGCTTAGAAAAGGTACCGGGTCATGGCACCCTGCACACCAGCGCGATGCTTTTACATTTCCATCACGCTCAAATATTTTTTTTCGAGTTTCCGAGATGCTAAATAGATATGGCTCGTTGTTGAAGGAACTGAAATGATGCACGCTATGAAACCAACCTTCGTAAACGTCCGGATGACACTCCTGGCAATACTTATCCATCATTAGCGTATCAGCCGGTATAAAATTTCCTGAAGCTGTCCGGGCTAGTGACGGTTCAAAATATTTCACACCCTCTTTAGGGCCTGCAACATTCCACTTACGTGGATCTTGTGCGTGAAGGGAAACCATTAGAATTACTACAGCCGCTACTGCTAAGGCCCAGCCTGCTCCTGTCTTCCACTTTATTTTCGGCCCAGCTAACCGGTGCAGGACATAAAGCCATATCGCAAGAAATGGTGTAATGACGTGAGTCCAGTACATTATTGTGCGCATGTTTGGGTTCTTAATTTCAAACCCCTCTACGCGCATCAGGACGAGACCGCTTAATAGTAAAACAAGGCTGATAGTAAACAGTGCGTATCCGACTTTGGCCGCGCGCTTATTGGGTCGGTTCCAAGCATTTCTTATATGGAAGAAGCCAAAGAAAACTATCGGCAAAATGATCAATAACCCTAAAAGTAGGTGTGCAAGAAACATGAATTGATAAAAATAGTTCTGATATGTTTCTCCATTAAACCACTCAAGGAAAGTAATGCTGGATAAATAGGCAGAGTTTGCACCAAGCAGGGAAAATAGAACAAAAATTCCAAACAACAAAACACGAAGTCGCGGGCCTACAACTCGAACATAACGTTTTTTGTTAGAGGAGGATTCTTTATTGCTCATACTTAAGCTCAGTCGATTAAATGACAATCAATCAGTATATATTTCTATTATGGAAATGAAACTCTATATATAAATTTGTTTCCGCTACCTCGCTTGGTTGGGCTTGTGTTTTCAGCAAAACAGGCGTGTGCAATTATCACTGAAGTGAGGAATGCTTAACACTAAACTCGGGTTGTGTTTGTGTGGTGTTTTTCCTCATAACCCAAATTATACCGTTGGTTGTCGCCTTGACCAAGACGAAAACGGTGTATAGCCTTAAATCCATCAGCTAGCTATATATGTTTTTAACGCGGAAAGAACTCGACCGCTGTGCCAAGCGTTTGGATAAAGGTTTCACGCTAATCGAACTGCTTGTGGTGATCGCCATCATCGCCATCTTGGCGGGCTTATTGTTGCCTGCGCTGGCTAAGGCCAAGGCTAAGGCAGCCCAGTCTGTCTGTTTGAGCAATTGCAAGCAGATCGGCCTTGCCGTGACGATGTATATCGCCGAATACGACAATCGGATTCCATTATGTCGCAACTGGGGCCGGGCTTGGGGAGGGGATCATGCGTTGCGTGGCGATCCGGTATGGATGCCTCAATTGCTTGAGCCGTATATTGGCAAGAATACCGGAGCACCTGATCCGAAGCAGCGCAGCAAGTCGAAGAAGCCCCATTCAGTTTTTGCCTGCCCCGTGGCCATGAAGACATCAGATGTAGGCATGCGTTCGAGATTTCAGAACAATAACAATGTGACCTATGTCTGGAACCACATCTACCTCACCAAGAGTCGGAACAGCTACGAAGTGAGCCGGCCAGTCAGCGGTCGCAGGGCCGGCGACTGTGTTAACCCGAGTATTGCCGTGCTAACCTGGGAAATGCCGTATTGGCTACCACTCGAACAGATGCCCCACAAGCGCGGCATCTTGTTGAGTTATGTCGACGGCCACGCGGCTCGTATGAACGGCTCGCCTAAGGAGAACGACTGGTGGGCTTACCACAGCCGGGATGGTTGGGAGGAGGGAGACTATACTTGCGGTAATTCTCACTAAATCCGACAGTTAGGAGACAGAAGGGGAGCGTGGTTCCAACACTTTTTCCAATGGGATACGGCTCAATTCAGCGAATTTCGGTAAGCCGTCCTTTGTCGGAAGATCCAAGCGTCCTTGAACAAGTGGAGCGGTGTATGTGATGAATTTCTCGTTGGGCAGCCAGCCGTCTTCATTGATCCAGTCGCGAGGAATGGTGCGCTCTACCAGCGCGATATCGTCCAGAGGATGCAGTCCAGTGGACCATTCGTAAGGGTCGTCAGATCGGCGTTCCAGGGTAACCATGAATCCGCTCTTTCCTTCTACGGCGGCGCGAACAGCAGCTTGGCCGCAAGCTACTGCTTCGTCGACATCTTGCTGGCTGGCAAAATGCGCCGCACAACGTTGGGCGTAACCAAGTTTAACAGTGCGCGTTTTTAGGTCGAGTTTGCCGTGTACTATTTCCGCTAGAGATTCTGCCGCACCGGATAGCACGGGATGGCCGAATGAATCGAGCCGAGTCTTGTCTGCTCCAAGTTCATTACCGTCCTTGTCCTTTAGGCCTTCTCCGGCAACTACAATGCAGTACCCTAGTTGTTGAATAGTTTCTTTTATTTTTGCGAGAAACGTATCTACGTCGAGAGGGATTTCCGGCAATAGAATGATGTGTGGCCCGTCAGTTGACTTGCGCTTGGCTAGGACGGTGCCCGCAGCGAGCCAGCCGGCAGCCCGGCCCATGACTTCGATAATACAGCACGATCCATCATCGGTGGCCATGCTGGAGACATCCTGCGCAATTTCCATAACGGTTGTGGCATTGTATTTAACAGCGCTGCCATAACCAGGCGTGTGATCGGTGTGGGGTAAGTCGTTGTCTATGGTCTTGGGAACACCGATGCAACGCATCGGATATCCGCGCTTTATCGCCTCGTGATGCACTTTATTGTTGGTATCTTGTGAGTCGTTTCCGCCTGCATAAAAAAAGTAGCGTATGTTATGTGCTTTAAAGACATCAAATAGTCGGTCCATATCACGTGCCGCCTGTGCCGGATTCTTTTGAAACTGAATCTTGTAGCGACATGTGCCCAAAGCTGCAGCAGGTGTGTGTTTGAGCTCTTCGATTGTTCGTGCCTTTTCTTCGTTCAGATCAATTAGGTTCTCGTCTAAAATACCGAAGATTCCATTTAGGCCACCGTAAATTTCTTCGATCTGTTCTGGGTGTCTCCCAGCTTCCTGGATGACGCCGGCTACGCTGGCATTGATCACTGCAGTTGGCCCGCCGGATTGGGCTACTAGCAGATTACCTGGGAGCTGGTTATTTGCAGATCTGACTTTGTTTTCTGGTTCGGCGTTTAAGTCATGGATTTTTGGCTGATCTGTTTCAGGAGCGCTATTGGAGTTTCCGTTGATGTCTTTAAATTCTGTCATTTGCAAGGTGAGAGTTAGCGACTCTAATAAAAATGGCCGGGGAACTTGCCTGCCAATCAAACCTCTGTCAAAACCAATTGACAAATGTTGGCCGGATTGATTCTTTAATTATATGTTTTAATTGTGGAGAGTAGCCAAGGGATTATCTCTGTTTGACAAAGGGAAAGTCACTCGGGCGCCACCCTGACGGTGTGACTCGAACAGGCCAACGATCATTTCTGTTGCCGTGCGGGCATCGTGGATGCTTGCCTCAGGATCTCGATCCTCTTCGACGGCATCGATGAGATCGCGCACGGCCAGTATATTGCCTGCGTGCAGCCCGCCATCTTTTAAGGTTTCCTTTTGGTCCAGCCCGTTGGAGGATATAGGTATCCAGTTTTTACCGGTTCTTCCCGGAGCCCAAGATCCGTCCGGCAGTAGGGCAGCGGTAGGAAGGTAGCCAAATGTCATCTTTATGACGCCGGCAGTGCCGAAGATCGTTAGACCAAACCGATTTGGTCGACCGGCTCCATTTTTAATGGAACGAAAGTGGGCAAACACCTCGTTTGGTAGTGCATAGGTGGCTCCAACACTGTCGCCTGCAAGCAGACCAATTCCCTCGTTTCCCGGTTTGACGTGCTTGCGTGTGACTAATTCGCCCTCATGGCGAGCGTAACCTTGTACCCAGAGCGGATCACTGGCGAGATACTGTGTAAGGTCAAAAATATGCGTACCCAGTACCCATAAATCTTCGCTACCTCCACGATGATCTTCTTTCCCGTGCATTTGGTATTCTAGCACACGCCCGATTTTCCCGTCTCCCAGTAGTTGTTCAATCTGAGTTAGTACCGGGCTGTACCGAGTCTGGTGTGCTACAGCGACTTTGACATTGCTCTTCTCGCAAGTTGCGATCATCTCGTCGGCTTGACGCAGTGTTTGGCATAGCGGTTTCTCTTGGTAAATTCCACGTACTCCAGCTTCCGCGGCGGCAACCATCATATCACGATGCTGATCGATCCACCTTGGACATATACTTACGAAATCCAGTTTTTCCTTTTTGAACATATGACGGTAATCAGCATAGCCTTTGGGATTATCCAAACGTTTTACAGCCTTACTCAAGCCGGTGGGGTTATCGTCCGCCACAGCAACCACATCCGCGTTCGGAAACTCTTGCCACACGGTGTCAAGTCCGTGACCGTAATTGCCGCGTTCTGTGCTGCCTAAGACGCCGATTCGATATTTCGTTGCCATGATAAAGGTTTCGATTGGAAGTGAATATGCTTTCCGTTTGGTCAAGCGGCAAGGCAATTGGCTTGGGACTTAACCTTTCCCGTCGCTTGGCCATCGGTTAGCCTGTCGGCTGCGCAATGAAGTTGCCTTTTGAACTAGCGCTGGCGCTGCGGTATTTGCGGCCGAAGCGAACTTTTGTTTCTGTGATCACTCTGATTTCGATCATTGGAGTGACGCTTGGCGTGGCCGTGTTGATCATTGTCATGAGTGTTATGAGCGGTTTTGACCTCATGCTTAGAGAACGCCTGCTCAATTTCAACTCTCACATCAAGGTTTATTCAGACAACCGTGTTTTGACCGAATACCGCGAACTACGCGAAATCGTGTTGGAAAACAAAGCGGTGGAAGGGGCTGCGCCTTTTGTAATTGGACCGGTACTGGTGGAGACACAACCGGATGAAGGTTTCCCGCAGATTCACACGCCGTACATCCGTGGAGTGGATGTAGACCTTGAACCGACGGTCAGTTCGCTGGTGTCCACCAACAGCCTGATCTCAGGCGAGATGGATTTGGATGGCGGATTGCTCGTAGGATCGGAAATTCGCTCTCAATTCAATCTAAAGGTGGGGGATTTTCTTGCCGTACACTCTGCCCGGAGTTTTCACCGAGTGCGTGAGGCACAGGAGCAGGGAAAGGAGTTGGTGCTATTGCCGGATGACTACGAGGTTCGTGGAATAATAGATGTTGGTTATTTCGAGTACAATGCGAACTTTATGCTGACTTCACTTGAGAATGCTCAGGATTTGTACAATCTCGGTGATTCTGTGCATGGCTTGGCTATTCGATTGAAAGACGCCACGCTAGCGGAGTCGACAAGGCAGAAACTGTTGAAGCTTTTACCATCAGGACTGGTTGTGCGAACATGGGAGGACGAGAATTCTCACCTGCTTGAGGCGCTTAGAGTGGAGCGTAATGTGATGTTTTATCTTCTTTTTTTTGTAATGATTGTGGCAGCCTTTGGTATTACGAGTTCTCAGATTACCTTCGTGGTGCAGAGGACTCCTGAGATTGGTACTCTAAAGGCGTTAGGTGCCACGGGTGGGCAGATCATGCGGGTTTTCCTGTCGCAAAGCCTACTTGTGGCAGTGCTCGGGTTGACGTTCGGTTTTGGTCTTGGGCTGTTGGCTCTTGAGTTCCGGAATGAGTTTCTTCTCCTAATGCGCGACTTCACCGGTTTTGAGATTTTTCCAGCTAGTATCTATGGTTTTCAGGCATTGCCGGCGCAGATTGTTCCGGGTGATCTGATCAAGATTGGAATCGGTTCATTTATAATCTGTTTGTTGGCGGGGGTATTACCTGCGTGGAATGCCAGCCGACTTCGACCCGTGGAGGCATTTCGCAATGAGTGAGCCGATTCTAAAGGCGCAGGATTTGCACAAGTCTTATGATCTTGGCCGGCGGATCATTGAAGTACTTCACGGCGTTAGTCTCGAGGTCAGTGAAGGCGAGTTTATATCCCTTCAGGGAGCATCCGGTACAGGTAAGAGCACACTACTTCATTTGCTAGGAGGTCTGGACGATCCTACAAGCGGTGAGGTGATCACCAATGGTCAGTTGCTTTCGAAGATGTCGTCTGCTCAATTGGCCAAGTGGCGTAACGATGAGATTGGATTTGTATTTCAGAGCTATCATTTGTTGCCGGAATTCGATGCTTTGGAGAACGTATTGTTACCGGCTCGTTTGGCTCACGCTAATCGAGCGGAGTCGTTGTGGCGAGCGGAGTCGCTAATGAATAGGGTCGGTTTGGCTAATCGCATGAACCATTTACCGGCAGAGCTTTCAGGTGGAGAACAGCAGCGGATAGCCTTAGCGCGCGCACTGATCAACCAACCTAAGCTTCTTCTTGCGGATGAGCCTACCGGCAACCTTGACTCTAAAACTGGCAATGAGGTTCTTAACCTTCTATGTGAAATTCAGGCCGAAGCCGAGCTTACAATGATCATCGCCACACACGACGATAATGTAGCGAAGCGGGCACGCCGGACAGTCCGGTTGGTTGATGGCCT
>CETG01430782.1_pt1 | contig 10781 bp, 7 predicted proteins | sample 361471 | NCBI WGS metagenome assembly CETG01 (sample SAMEA2622696, study PRJEB7988) | marine metagenome | isolation source: saline water (ENVO:00002010), including | reverse complement strand
CAGCTCATAACCAAGCAATTTTAAATTTATGCACTTCAACCGCAATGGTAAGAGAGCTCAGTGAGAAAGGGATTCAAAATACTGCGCTCTGGCAAAGAGGAGTAGATACAGAAACCTTTCAGCCTGATTTAAGAAGTAATTCAATGAGAAAAAAACTATTGGGAAAATATAGTGATGAAGGAGCATTGCTTATTTATGTGGGTAGGCTTTCTGCGGAAAAACAGATTGAAAGAATAAAGCCTGTTTTATGCGCACTTCCAAAAACAAGACTTGCTCTAGTTGGCGATGGACCATACAGGCAGCAATTAGAAAAAATATTTGAGGGAACCTCGACTACTTTTGTTGGATATTTATCAGGGAAAGAATTAGCCAGTGCTTATGCATCTGGCGATGCATTTTTATTTCCTTCAAGCACAGAAACACTTGGACTTGTTCTATTGGAAGCAATGGCTGCTGGTTGCCCAGTAGTGGGGGCAAATCGAGGAGGTATTCCAGATATAATTAATGATGGTGAAAATGGCTGTCTTTATAATCCGGAAGGTAATGATGAGGGTGCTAATAGTCTTATTAATGCAACAAGCAAAATACTTGGGAATAAAGAAGAAAGACAAATAATGAGAGAAGCTGCAAGAAAAGAAGCTGAGAAGTGGGGTTGGAAAGGCGCCACTGAACAACTTAGGGGATATTACAAAAATATCCTTAGTTAGTTAGATATAAGTCAAGCTGCCTGAGGAGGAGGATTTGGATTGCCAAGAGGTTGAAAGGGCAAAACAAGAGTCGCATATTTCTCCTGCTTATCAGGTCTCTTTTTTCTAGGTTGCCTAACTCCAAATGGAACACGAATGACATTGGTCCCATCAGTAGATAGAGATTTCCCAGAACTAAGGATGGAATCCAACCCTTCCGGTAACTTTGGTAGATTCAAATGTATTTTCTTTTGAAGACTACAGGATCTTAAATCCATTGAATCTTTGTCCATGCTGCTCCTTCCCCCAAATAGGAACTGCTGGGGTAAAGGCTAGTCAAAAAAATGATGAGTGGGAGAAATTGAAAAGAAAATTTTAGGTTTTGGTAAACATTTAAATCATTGGGAATTATTGACTCCCATAAAATGGGGAAACTATTCTTCGTCAAAAAAAACAGAACAACTGCAAATTAAGTTCCTATCGCCATATGCATTATCAATGCGTGCTACATATGGCCAAAACTTATTTTCTCTTTGATTTGGCAAAGGGAATACTGCTTCTTCACGAGAATAAGGACGATCCCAATCTTTAGAAATTATTGCTGAAATAGTATGAGGAGCACATTTAAGGGGATTATTAACTGAATCTATTTGACCTAGCTCAATTGAACTAATTTCATTTCTGATCGCAATCATTGCCTCACAAAAGCGATCAAGTTCATCAAGACTCTCACTTTCAGTTGGTTCAACCATCATTGTCCCTGCAACAGGCCAACTAACGGTAGGTGCATGAAAACCATAATCCATCAGTCTCTTTGCTATGTCATCTACTTCTACTCCTGAGGCTTTCTTGATTTGACGAAGATCCAAAATACATTCATGTGCCACAAAACCTTTTTCTCCCTTGTAAAGAACTGGATAATATGGTGACAATCTATAGGCAATATAATTGGCAGCAAGAATTGCTGTCATACTAGCGTGTCTCAAACCTTTTGCTCCCATCATTTTTAGATACATCCAGCTTATTGGTAAGATCCCGGCACTACCAAATGGTGCAGCCGAAATTGCACCAATTGCTAATTTCTTTTCTTCATTGTCATAAGGGTGACTAGGTAAAAAAGGACATAAGTGAGCTGCTACTGCAATTGGTCCCACTCCAGGCCCACCGCCACCATGGGGAATACAAAAAGTTTTATGCAAATTAAGATGACATACATCAGCTCCATATGCCCCAGGTCGACATAAACCAACCTGTGCATTTAGATTTGCACCATCAAGATAAACTTGACCTCCATATGAATGAATTATTTGACAAATATCTTTTATGTTAGGTTCAAAAACACCATGTGTAGAAGGGTATGTAACCATTAATGCAGCTAATTTATCTGCATTAATAGTCGCTTTGTTTTTTAAATCATTTAGATCAATATTTCCAAAATCATCACATGCTACTGGTATCACCTTAAAGCCAGCCATAACAGCACTTGCTGGATTAGTTCCATGAGCACTTGTTGGAATGAGGCAAACATTCCTATGCTGCTCCTCACGTGATTTATGCCATGCTCTTATAACTAAAAGGCCTGCAAACTCTCCTTGAGATCCTGCATTAGGCTGTAACGATACACCATAAAAACCTGTCAACTCAGCCAACCAATTTTCTAAGTCACTAATAATCTGAGTGAAACCATTAGTTTGTTCTGGTGGAGCAAAAGGGTGAATATCTGAGAATTCTTTCCAGCTGACAGGTGCGAGCTCAGAAGCTGCATTAAGCTTCATAGTACAACTGCCCAAAGGAATCATTCCATTCACTAGAGAAAAGTCCCTACTTACCAGACGATGAATGTATCGAAGCAGATCTGTTTCACTTCGATATTTCATGAAAACAGATTGTTTAAGCCATGGTTTATTTCTAGTTGGAATATTCTTAAAAGTTTTATCAAATTTTAAATCAATCTTTTCTAAATAACTTATATCTATTCCTTTAGAATAAGCAAGAAATTTATATATTTTTAATAGCTCTTCTTCCGTCGTTAGTTCATCTAATGTGATTCCAAATCCTTTAGCATTTTCCAAAGATGTATATTCAGGTAATATACGAAGATTAAATCCTTCTTTTAAAGCAAGTTCATGAACTAAACCTGCATTTTCGCAATTGACTTCAATAGTATCAAAGCGCTCGATAGAATCGACTTCATAACCAATTTCTAAAATAAATTTTTCCAGTTCCTTGGTAAAATAAAATACTCTTTTAGCTATTTCATAAAGACCATCTGAACCATGATGTACTGCATAAAAAGAAGAAATTACAGCAAGCAAAACTTGTGCAGTACAGATGTTACTTGTCGCCTTGTCTCTACGAATATGTTGCTCACGTGTTTGAAGTGCCAACCGAAGTGCTGGATTACCCTCTTGATCTAATGATTGTCCTACTAATCTTCCAGGTATTTGTCTTTTAAAAGTTTCTCTCGTTGCAAAAAATGCAGCATGAGGACCTCCAAAACCCATAGGAACTCCAAATCTTTGCATACTGCCAACGGCTATATCTATACCAAAGTCACCTATAGGCAACATCAAGACCTGGGCTAAGGGATCAACAGCAGCTATTACTGCTAAATCATCTTCTTTTAGGCTTTTTATTATGCTAGAAGGGTCCCAAACCCTTCCACTTTTTCCAGGTAATTGGAGGAAAACCCCAAAAACTTCATCATCGACATGAAAATCATTTGGTGCGGATAACTCTATTGAGATACCTAATGGCTCTGCCCTGGTTTTTAAAACAGCAATTGTCTGAGGTAAGGAATCATTATCAACCAAGAAACGAATCCCATTAGGCCTCTTGCATGCAGAAAAGGCTAGATTCATTGCTTCTGCAGCAGCCGAAGCCTCATCTAACAAAGATGCATTAGCTATTGGTAGACCCGTTAACTCAGTAATTAGAGTTTGAAAATTGAAAAGTGCTTCTAATCTCCCTTGAGAAATCTCTGCTTGATAAGGCGTATAGGCTGTATACCAAGCAGGGTTTTCAAATACATGTCTTTGCACAACTGACGGGGTAGTAGTGCCGTGGTAACCAAGCCCTATCAAGGAGCGCTTAATATGATTTTGAATTGCATAGTCTTTTAACTTGCAAAGTGCTTCTGTCTCTGAAGTAGATCCTGACAAAGACTCTTCTACTAGGTTTCTATCTAGAATTTCATTCGGAATTACATCCGCAACAAAACCGAAAAGATCTTTTTTATTTAATGTTGCTAGGACATGATTTATTTCTTCAGGCCCAAGACCAACATGTCTTTTAACAAAATCGTTCATTTCAATGCTTGATATCTATCTGAGCGATGTTTCAAGCACGGCAAGAAAAACATACTCGAAATAAAGGTTAGAAAGTCTTTTTGAAAGTTGGAGGAAAATTCAGGTTTTATTGACTTGAAACTTTTTTTGAATAAGTCTCTGAATCCATTAAAGAATCTAAATCACTGACATCACTAGGCTTCAAAACAAGCAACCAACCTTTGTCATGTGGATCATTTTGCAACTCTTCAGGACTATCAAGCACTGAGGAGTTTACCTTTAAAACTTCTCCAGAGACTGGCGAAAAAATATCCTCTACTGCTTTAACTGACTCAACACTTCCAAACGCTGAACCTTTTTCTAAATGCATTCCAGCATCAGGCAAATCGACAAAAACTATATCTCCAAGTTGATCAACCGCAAAAGCACTTATTCCTATTCTAATAAGGCCATCCTCTAATACAGCATACTCGTGGCTGTCAGCAAATCGGAATTGAGTTGGGAAGTCAAAAGCCATCTGATTTTCAAAAATTACATAAGTGGAGAGGGGATTGCGAGAATCCCTTTTGAGGCCAATTCTAAAAGCACTCTTTTTAATGCTATTTGAATATGAACCTGATGAGTGCCTCCCTGAACAAAAAGATTATAAGGAGATCTTAATGGAGCATCTGCTGAGAATTCACTCGTACTTCCTTCGACAAAAGTCCCGCCTGCCATAATTAGATCAGTTTCATATCCTGGAGTAGAAGATGGTATAGGTTTAAGATATGCTCCAATTGGTGATGAAGATTGAAATGAATTACAGATAATCTCCAAAGTTTTTGGATTATTAAAACGTATGCACTGAATCAAATCCCTTCGGGGTTGATCAACTGTTGGAGAAACTTTAAACCCTAAATTTTGAAATAAAATTGAAATAATATCTGCTCCATTTAAAGCCTCAGTAACCATTTGAGGCGATAAGAATAATCCTTGCAAAATCAATCTATTTAAATGAAAATTAACACCGCCTTCTTTACCGATCCCAGGACAAGTAAGTCTTGAGCAGGCTTTTTCTACCAGACAAGATTTCCCAGCTACATAACCTCCAGTTGGAACAATAGTTCCACCAAGATTTTTAATTAGTGATCCTGCAATTAAATCAGCTCCTACATGGCTAGGTTCTTTATCTTCTACAAACTCTCCATAACAATTATCAACAAAGCAAACACAATTACTTTGCCTTGAATGAATATAAGAGCAAATCTCCTGAATTAAATCAATCGACAGACTTGGTCTACAACTATATCCGCAACTTCGTTGGATAAAAACCAATCTAGTTTCTTTTTGAAGAGCATTTTCCAATGCGGAAAAATCTATTTTGCCATTTTCTAAAAATGAGATTTCCTCATATAAGACGCCAAATTCCAATAAAGAACCTTTTCCTTTGCCTCTTAAGCCAATAACCTCTTCAAGAGTGTCATATGGCTTTCCTGTTATTGAAATAAAGCGATCTCCTGGTCTTAAAACTCCAAACAAAGAAGCTGCAATTGCATGCGTCCCACTGACAAACTGCAACCTAACTGCAGCTGACTCTGTCCCAAGAACTCTAGCGAATACCCTATCTATAGTATCTCGAGCTTCATCTGAATGGGCATAACCTGAAGATGAAGAAAAATGATGAGGACCAACCTTTTCTTCTTTGAACGCATCAAGAACTCTTTCAAACTTCCCTACTAACAATTGATTCCTTTTGTCGGCAATTGGCCTGGTATGACTAATAGCCTCATTGACAAGATTATCTGCCCAAATTTTTGCCTTTTCTAAAGCTTCATCATTCATAAGTGTTTTAACCAAACTTGTTTCAATAACAAAATTATATTGCTCCGCTAATTTTGATAAATTTTTAAGATTCGCCCACTTGAAAATTTGCTTCTTATGACATTTAAAAAAATAAGAACAATTCTTAATAAAGAATTAATTAACAGAATTATTCTTTTTTCTTAAAAGTAATAGTAAGCTTCTGGCGTTTGCTAAAGGGGCAAGATCTAACGCCCTATAAGTCACAAATAAATCAAGTAATTCTCCATCTAATTGTTCGGCTGTGTAGTCATTAACACCTGCCATAACTGAAGCAAAGCGCTCTCTCCTTTGAGGCTTTGTTATGGGATATGCTTTCATCACTTTTTCACGACACTGTCTCCAAGTCATGCCATCGCAGAGAATTTCTGAGATAGCAGCACTCAAGAGGATCGCCTCCTCATCTTCAATAAACCAATCAAAACAAGTCGGTAAAGGTTGTAAGCCAAGAAAAATTTCAAAGAGTTCTCCTGCTCCAAGCGGATTACCTTGATCATCACAAAGTGGCTTAGAGGAATTTATAAGAATTTTTAATAGCTCAGGATGTTCTTGCTCTAAACATTTTTTTACTGGATCAAGTCCCTTAAACAGAATAAAGTTTGCCTGAGCTATTGCTAAAAAAACCTCTGGGCCAGGAGAAGCAAGTTTTCCATTACGCAAATTGGAAATTTGAGAGCTATGTACCCTTCCTAATTCAAGCAAATCCACTAAAGCGGGTAGTATTTTATGAGACCACCCATTTCTTTCATGCCAAACATGAATAAGGTGAGCCATTGCTCTTCGCCCATTTAGCAGTCGATCTCGAAAGTCAACGTCAAAATAATCAGAGTCAAGATTATTGAATTTCAATTGATATGGATCCTTATCGGTTAGAGTGTTGTTATGTTTAGATTATCACTCATGCCTTCGAGTGCGATTGCAGCTCCAGCACCTTTAAGCAGACCTGTTGCATCTGAGAAGGCAATGGAGTTTGCGTCGAAGCTTCATGCCCCTATTGGAACAAAATCAAAGTTCCAGAAAAAAGAACAAAGGCGCTGGGGAACAATCGGATTCATGATCGCAATCCACGCCCTTACAATTTTAGCGCTAGCACCTAGATTCTGGAGCTGGCAGGCTTTTACAGCAATGTTAATAATGTATTGGGTTACAGCCTGTCTGGGAGTAACCCTTGGATATCACAGACTTTTGTCACACAGATCTTTTCAAGTTCCCCAATGGCTTGAAAGGTTCTTTGCCACCTGCGGAGCACTAAGTTGCCAGCATGGTCCTATTGACTGGGTCGGACTACATAGGCATCACCACACATTTTCAGATACGGATGCTGATCATCACAATAGTCATAAGGGCTTTTGGTGGAGTCACATGGGCTGGATGTTTGAACCTATACCTGCAATGAATGCAGTGCCTCGACTAAGTGGCGACCTAAATAAAGATCCCTACTACAGATGGTTAAACAAGTATTTTCTCTTGCTTCAAATACCTCTTGGAGCAATGCTTTTTTTAATTGGTGAGTCATATGGTGTTAGTGGTTGGGGGATGGTTCTATGGGGAATATTTCTTCGTTTAGTTCTCGTATATCACGTTACATGGCTTGTAAATTCTGCGACTCACTGCTGGGGAAAGGTTGTATATGACAGTGGAGATGGATCAAAGAACAATGCATGGGTAGCCGCTCTCACTTTTGGTGAGGGTTGGCATAACAATCATCATGCATTCCCTAACTCAGCCAAACAAGGATTACACAAAGGTCAAATCGACCTAACATGGGAACATATACGTTTTCTGAAACGGTTAGGGCTTGCGACAAAAATCAGGTTGCCGGCTGCATCGTAAAGTTACATTAAACAAATCCTTCTTTTAAAATCTCATGGCTAAGCGCGTACAAGTTGTTCTCAACCAAGACGTTCTAAGCCTTGGTAAAGATGGAGATCTAGTTGATGTAGCTCCTGGATATGCAAGAAACTTTCTCATCCCCCACGGGAAAGCTTTGCCAGTTACTCCTGCAGTACTAAAACAGGTAGCTCATAGACGAGCAAAGAAAGCAGAACAAGAAGCAAAAATCAAACAGGAAGCAGTGGATTTCCAAACAGCACTTAAGACCATTGGAAGATTTACAGTCAAAAAGCAAGTTGGGGAGGATGGAGTGCTATTTGGTTCAGTAACTAATGGAGATATTGCTGAGTCCATCAAAGAAGCAACAAAACAAGAGATTGACAGGCGTATTATTACAGTCCCTGAGATACATGGCACTGGTAAATACAAGGTGGAAATTAAATTACATGCTGATGTAATGGCAGAAATTAATTTAGAGGTGGTTGGTTATTAAAAACAAAATCGTTAAAAATCTTTTATTTCTAATAAAAATGAAATTGGGTATAGATAAATGGTAAGCATTCCGTCTCCCAGTTCTGGAGATTTGGGCAAAAGATCATCGCAACCCAGAGAACAATCCTATTCTAATAATCCAAGATTCGAAGCATTACCAGATTCAATACCTCCTCAAAATTTAGAAGCTGAAGAAGCAGTTTTAGGAGGTATATTGTTGGACCCTGATGTAATAAGTCGACTTGCTGATCTTCTTCAGCCTGAAGCATTTTATTTAAATGCTCATAGAGAAATATATAGAACAGCCTTAATGCTTTATGGACAAGGGAAACCTACGGATCTAACAGCAATGAGTGCATGGCTAGCTGACACAGGATCACTAGAAAAGATTGGAGGTAGCAACCGTCTTATGCAATTAGTTGAGCGTGTTCCATCCACAGCTTCAATGGAGCAAGTAGCAAAACTAATTATGGATAAATATCTACGTAGAAAATTAATTAGCTCAGGTAACGAGGTTATCAAATTAGGATTCGATCAAAACCTACCTACAGATGAAATATTAGATAAAGCAGAACAAAAAATATTCTCAATTAGTCAAGAAAAGCCCTCCACTGGACTAACTCCTACAGCGGAAATTTTAACAAGCACATTTAACGAAATAGAAAGTCGATCACTAGGTACATCAGTAGCTGGTATTCCAGTGAACTTTTACGATCTTGATGCAATGACTCAAGGATTGCAAAGAAGCGACTTAATAATTGTGGCTGGCCGTCCTGCAATGGGTAAAACATCTATAGTCTTAAATCTTGCCAAAAATGTTGCTGAATTGCATGACTTGCCGGTTTGCATTTTTAGTTTAGAAATGAGTAAGGAGCAGCTTACTTATAGATTACTGTCAATGGAAGCTGGTATAGAAAGTGGAAGATTAAGAACAGGAAGACTACAACAAGATGAGTGGCCTTTACTTGGTCAAGGCATAACAAATCTGGGACAACTACCAATATTTATTGACGATAAGCCGAATCTAAGTGTTCTAGAAATGCGCTCAATGTGTAGAAGATTAATTGCTGAACAAGGCAGAGAACTTGGGTTAGTAGTTATTGACTATCTTCAACTAATGGAAGGTACAACGCCAGATAATCGCGTACAAGAGTTATCACGAATTACTAGAGGATTAAAAGGAATGGCTAGAGAACTAAAGGTCCCAGTTATTGCACTATCACAATTAAGCAGAGGAGTCGAATCTAGAACAAATAAGAGACCCATGCTAAGTGACCTTAGAGAATCAGGGTCGATAGAACAAGATTCTGATTTAGTCCTTATGATATACAGAGATGAATATTACAACCCAGAAACACCAGACAGAGGAATAACAGAGTTGATTGTAACCAAGCATAGAAATGGTCCAATCGGAACTATTAAGTTATTGTTTGAGCCTCAATTTACAAGATTTAGAAATCTTGCTGCATAAATAATACTAAAAATGAAAATTAAAAGTAAGAAATGAAATTAGTAAGTAGCCCAGTAGAAAAGTTTGATCTGATAGTTGTTGGAGGTGGCCATGCAGGTTGCGAAGCAGCAATAACATCAGCAAAACTAGGACTAAGCACAGCTTTATTTACCCTCAATCTAGACAGGATTGCCTGGCAACCCTGTAACCCAGCAGTTGGGGGACCTGCAAAAAGTCAATTAGTACATGAAGTGGATGCACTAGGAGGCGTAATAGGACAGATTGCTGACGCAACCGCTATACAAAAAAGAATTCTTAATGCAAGTAGAGGTCCTGCTGTGTGGGCTCTAAGAGCTCAAACAGATAAAAGAAATTATGCTAAAAAAATGCTTGAGATTCTCCGAGAAACCAAAAACTTAGAGATCAGAGAAGCTATGGTTACTGAATTAATAGTTGATAATTTAGACAATAACAAAATAAAAGAATTGCACCCAGAAAGGAACAAAGAAATAAGAGGTATAATGACTTACTTTGGAAGCTTCTATGAAGCAAGATATGTAATTCTTACTACAGGTACTTTCCTTGGAGGGAAGATATGGGTAGGCAATCAATCTATGAAAGCTGGTAGATCAGGAGAACAAGCTTCAGAGGGATTAACAGAAAACCTTATTAAATTGGGATTTCAAACTGATAGGCTTAAAACGGGGACACCTCCCAGAGTAGATAGAAATAGCATTAATTTTGATTGCTTGAATGAACAACCTAGTGAGGCCTCTAATCGTTATTTTTCATTTGATGAAAACAATTGGCACTCTGGAAAGCAAGTAAGCTGTCACATAACGAGAACAACAAAAAATACTCATAAAATAATAAAAGAAAACCTTCATTTGACTCCAATTTACGGAGGATTTATAGACAGTAAGGGGCCTAGATACTGCCCATCAATAGAAGACAAAATTGTAAGATTTGCAGATAAAGAATCTCATCAGATTTTTCTTGAACCTGAGGGATTAGATACTCCAGAAATATATTTACAAGGTTTCTCTACAGGGTTACCAGAAAAACTTCAACTCAAACTATTAAGAACACTACCTGGTTTAGAAAAAGCTATCATGCTTAGACCAGCTTATGCTGTTGAATATGATTATTTACCAGCCACACAATTACTTCCTACATTAGAAACCAAAAAAGTTA
>CETG01191634.1_pt1 | contig 10795 bp, 6 predicted proteins | sample 361471 | NCBI WGS metagenome assembly CETG01 (sample SAMEA2622696, study PRJEB7988) | marine metagenome | isolation source: saline water (ENVO:00002010), including | reverse complement strand
CCATTGGGAGACCTTGTGGTTGAGCGAGGAGCCTCTTATCGAGGCAGCAGATTGCTTGAGATCTGAGCGAGCCGTCTCGCTTCGCTGTTGCTGCCCACCCGCAGGTTGGCGCGAGCCGCGCGCAGGTAAGCTTCTCCAGCGCGCACAGTGTCGTTAGCAGAGCGCCAATGCAGCGCCGTTCGTTCGGCACATAGGCCACCCTGCTCACCCAGCTCTTCCAGGCATCCGGCAACTTCTCTGTGCAGGCGATCAAGAGCATCGGACTGTGCACTGGTCAAAGCTCGAGGGCGAGTGCGCAGGCTGAGGAACCAACGATCTCCCATCACCCGATAGCCAATAAGGTCCTTCTGCGCTGCCCAGTCCAGGGCATCAAGGACCTCACCCCGACTCTGTGGGAAGCAGCGCAAAGCCAGCTCAAGTTCGATGTTGTCACCCAAAATGCTCACCAGCGCGAGAATGTGATCGAGCTGACCGGGTCTGGCCCGCATCAATTGCTCTTCAATGGCATGACCGACCCTGGCAATCCAGCGCCGACCATCTCGTACCATGCGGCCCTCGCGCTCTTCGACCAGCAGAATCTCCATCAAAGACCCTGGAACGCCCTTGGCCTCTTCACAGAGCATCCTCGCAGCGCTATCGCGCACCGCGAGATCATCTTCTTCGCTGCCCTCAGCGCGCAGCAACCCGGCCACATCTTGCGGAGAGAGAGGCGGCAGGCCCACATTGAAGAAACGAGAGCTGTTCACATCGACCCGAGGGGCAAGTTCCGGCAAGGCTCGACCAGCAAGTACCACCAACAGGGGGCTGGTCGCCGTACCCGAAAGCGCCCAGCCGGCAGCACGATGGATCCTTGACCAGGCAATGCTATCCACCTCCTCCAGACCATCAAGCAATAAGACTGTAGGACCTTTGAGGTTGGCCATAGCCTGTTCCACAAGATCCGGTGGTGGCGGCTTATTCATCTCACAGGCAGGCGGCTGGAACCAGCGATTAAGAGCAGCTCGCGGCTGCCTAGGTAAACAACTCTCAGCGAATAGCGTAAGCCCCGGCGTAGCCCTGGCCAGCTCCTCCCAGGCTGCCAGGAGTCGGCTCTTGCCAAGTCCCGGCTCAGCAACCAACTGCAGCACAGAGCCCATCCCGGCGCGCAATTCGCGAAGCCGCTTCTCAAAGAACGTCATGAAGGGGTCCCTGCCGACCAATGGGGCGCTCGGCATGGCCCACAGATGAACTGCTGCTGGAGTTCGCTTCAGCGAATGGGCAGCGAAGGCCTGACGAACCTCACCAAGATCCGCAAAGCGATCCGCAGGACTCCAAGACAGCATCTTCAACAACAACTGCTCAAAGTCTTCGGGAACGTCAGTGATCCGCCGCCGAAGAGACTGCGGCTGACCTCTCCCATAAGCAGCTGACTGCTGGGCTCTCGAGTTCACCTGAACCGGTGCTTCACCGCAGAGTAGATAAAACAACACTGCACCTAGCGCCCACTGATCCGAGGCAAAGTCCCCGACCTTCCCAGCTACCTGCTCCGGACTCAAAAAACCAAGCTCGGAGGCCCCTACAACCTCGCCCTGCTCCTGGTGGTCCTCTGCCACACCCAGGTCCACAAGAGTAGCCCGTCCGTCAACTCCCACCACCACATTGACCGGCTTCACATCAAGATGTGCAAGCTGCGATCGATGCAGGCTCTCGAGAGCCAACAACAGCCCATCGAACAAGCCACGAACCAGACTCCAGCGCCGCGCAAAGGAGAGGCCCGGGGCCAACCCCAGAGCCTGTCGATGGTCGGCGAGCTCCAGACCCTCCACCCGGTCCCAAATCAGCCAGCTGTCACTACGGCTCTCAATTAGCCCCCGCACCACAGCCAGTTCGCGAATATTGAGCCCGCTAAGCACCTGTTCTGCCTGCCGCAGCCGACTTCCCGTAGCCCGCTCCGCGAAGCGAATTCGCTTGGCAACGACTTGTCGATCTTCACGAACATCAACAGCTGTCACAACATCGCTGCGTTCGCTACGAGACAGTAGACCAGTCACACGATAGCGACCGCCCACAATAGCCGGCTGATAATCGCTTGAATCAGCGCCGCTTGTGGCGTCCATGCTCCAGCCTGAACGGCCCGGCTTTCTGTACAGCACCCGCAACATCCTTTCCGGCTCGTACAAGCCGAGCAGCTAAGGGTGGCTACTCCCTAGCATTTTCGAGAGGGGAAGGAAACGAGGCCGAAGCAACAACAAGCAGCAGGCTCGCAAGACCGCCGGCTATTGCGACACCAATCGACAATTCTTCAATCCCACTCAAGACCAAGCCCACCGCCAACAGATTATTGCCAAAGTGCGCAGCCATAGCCGACCACAAGGAAGCGGTAGCAGCACGCAGAAAGCCCAAGGCAAAGCTCAGCGGCAACACACTAATTACGTGCAGAGGGTCACCGTGATAGGCCGCAAACAACAGGCTGGAGAGAATCAAGGCCAGAGTTCTGCCGCCAAGTTCCTGGAGGCCGTCCCACAAAAAGCCACGAAACAACAGCTCCTCTGCCAGCGGCGCCAGCACCAGCACCAGCACTAAGGTCAAAACACGCGAGCCTGGACTCCCCTCGACCAACAGCGCAGCCAGAGCGCTTAAGTGAAGATCAGAAAACCAAGGATTCCACTGAGAGAGGAACTCGGCCAGCCCGCTGGCAAAGAGCGACAGAGCCATGCCCGCAACAAAGGCCATCGCTAAACCTCCCAGAACCGGTCGCCGCAGCCCAAGAACCAGGCTCCTAGGCCGACCCTTGAGTCCGGCCAGCAACACCGCGATGCCGACAAAACCAAGCGATGCCAGACCGCTGAAGAGCACATCAAAGACGCCAAGGTCTTCGCCACCCAACTCCAGCCCCAGACCGGCCCCCCCAAGCACCAGAGCCACCGCCCAGGCGCACGCCAGCAACACAAACAGCAGCAGGCTCCTCCAACCGTGAAGCAGCAGCCCGTGGCTCACTCGTTGTTCAGCATCCATGATGCGCGATTATCGGCCTCACCCGAGCCGGACGCCAGCAAGCTCTAAACCATCTCTCAGCGGGTATCATTACTGCCGTGAGCCTGTTCGCCATCGCCCACGCCCTGATCACCTTTGCCGCGCTCGGGCTGCTGCTGCGCCGTCGTGAAGTCAGCGAACTGCTGACCCAATGCTTCAGCTCCAGGGACCTGCTCGTCTATCTGGGCCTGGCGGTCGCTGCCGCTATGACTTCCCTGGGCAGCTTCGACGCCATCTCTAACCACGCCTTCAGACCCCACGAAGAAGCCTACTATTTCGCCCTCCAGGGCGAAGCTCCTCCAGAAGGCTGGAATCCGCTCGAAACCCAGGTCCTGCTGCGCCTCATATACCAGGGAGTAGGCCAGGTATTTGGCGACTCCATGACCGTCTTCGTCGGTACCGCGCTGCTGCTCGGGCTCTGGGGGGCAAGCCTGGCAGGTGCGGCAGCCCAGCTGATGACCAGGAGCCGTTGGATCGGCTACTCCCTATGTGTACTGTTGGTCTTGCACCCGGACCTCAGCTATTGGCGCATCAACGCTTTCCAGATCGCCGCCCCGCACAGTGCCTTCTGCCTCACCCTGCTACTCGCCACCATCGCCGCGCGCAAACCATCGCCATTGAGCCTGGCCAGCTGGCTGATCTGTGCCAGCTTTGCGGTCGCCCTGCGGCCGGATAACCTCGGTTCAGTAGCTGCCAGCGCCGCCATACCCCTGCTCCTGGGTCCACCGGGCCTGCAGCGCCAGCTACGCATGTGGCTGCCGGGCTTCTGCATTGGCGCCGGCTTCGTCCTGATCCCCACCCTGGCCAACATTGAGCTGGCCCAGAATCGCGAGGACTACCACTGGGGCCTGGCCTTCCTACCTACCCACCTGTCAGTGATCAGTGCCTACCGACCTTTAAGCTCACCGGGTATTGCCCTGCTCATCACCGTGGGTCTGGCGGGATCCGCTCGCAATCAGCTCATGCCTCCTGAACTGCGTAGGGTTGCCATTGCCAGCGCCCTGATCATGCTGTGCGGCCTCTTTCCCGACATCCTCTTCGGTGCCTTCGGCAAACGACACCTGCTCGGAAGTAACACTGCTGGTCTACTGCTGGCCTTGTGTGGCGCGGGTCTGCTGGCTCACCAGGGAAGCAACCTGGCCCCCGGCCTGGCCGGCAGGAGAGGCCTCAATCTGGTCCTGGCGGCTCTGCTCTGCAGCGGGGCAATCGGTGAAATTCGCGATCTACGTGACCTGGGCTCCCGCTACGGCGACAACACACCCTACATCCCGGCCTTGCCCGACACCGCCCGCCCGACCAGCGAACTAGATACCGACGGCCGGCCAAGCCGCTCCCTACCCGTAGACCTGGAGAAGTGCGGGCTCTATTCAGGAGAGACCTACATCTGTGATCCCTGGGCACTCAACGAAGGCGCCACCTGCCATCCACCCAAGAATCTTAGAGAGCCCGCAGAAGTACGCCGACTTTGGGACGCACAGGGTGGCTGTGTTCTGTGGGCCGTAGACGACACCTGCGATGACGTGTCCGGAGTCATGGCAGACTGGTGGGAGATGGTTCGGCACCTATATCGCTGGCAGCCGGTGGGTATCCTGCCAATTCAGGAACGCAACTCCCACGTTGAAGTTTACCGCCTTATACAGCGCCCATGAGGAGCCCACTCAAGGCTCTGCCATCTCCACCAACAACGGCAGCCCTTGGTTCTCATAACCGTACTGAATCAATTGGTTAGGCAGGCTCCAGGTCTGACCACTACTGTTCATGAGCATCAGCTGATATCGGCCGGTAACCTCGACGCCAGAAGCGGCTACTTCACTCAATGGAACGAGTTCCAAAGGTTGCAGTGAACTAACCGCCAGCCCCGGAACCGTAACTGTGATGCGGCGGGCCAGGAGCGGAGTCTCACCGTCCAGGGGCAAGCCTTGTTGCAATACCCTGGCCAACAGATCAGCCTCAATATCCTCCTCATCAAGCGGGTTCACCGGCAGAATCACCGCTGCCAGGATCACAGGAGGCTCAACCGGCTCCTGACTTCCTGGAGCAAGCAGGCGCACAAACAAACGCGGCCAGCGCAAATCCGGCATCCCATCTTGGTTCAGATCGTCGGGCAATCCGTCCTGATCAGCGTCCTCCTCAAAGACCACCGTGAACAACGGAGCCACCACATCGACCACATCACTGCGAACCTGGTGAGTGCCCAAAGCAAAGAGAGCCGGAGCCAAGGCATGTCCGGCCGGATCCAACTCCATGCGCGGCGCAACCGGGTCCAGGCTGAGCAGATCGAGAGGCTCAAAGGCAGGTCGCTCCAAAGGTACAGCAATCTCCCCGCGCAGGACGACCCCTTCGGCCGGTTGGATCCAGTCGCTGCCAGCCAAGGGCGCACCAACGGTAACTTGACGAAGACCGATCAGAAGATCCCCGGCGCTGGCTTGAGAGGTAACCGCAGAGGCGTAGTGGAAGTCCCGATCGCGATCAACAAAACCGCTGATCAAGTGACAGCTTGAAGGGGGAACATAGGGAAATACAAAGGGCGCAGAGCCGCGCTCGAAGCTGTCCTCTGGAATCACCACGAAGTCCACCGGAAAGCCCAGCCCGACCGGAGGCGGTGGGTCCTCGCAGTCAAAACGAAACAGCACCGCCGGGCCGCCAGACTCAACGCTTCCGTCGTCAAGACGAACAGTTCCCGAGATAAAGGTCGCGGCAGGCGGCGTAAAGGCATTGCCCACCACCTCCACCTGACAGGCTGAAAACAAGCCCAAGGCCATCGGTACCGCCAACAACATCAAGATCAACTTCATTGTCAGCCGCTCCTAGAATCGATAGACCGCTGAGCCCAGCAAGCGCGGACCAACCCGAGTTCCCATGCAGTGCTCGCGATGCCCACCATCGCCCCAAGCTGGAAGGTTATGAGCGGTTAGGGCTAACTCCAGTTGATCCTTGAAGAGTCGGTAGCCAAGCCTGGCAGAGACCATGGCATAGGCCTCGCCAGGGCAGTCCTCGATGACCACATTACCGGCGCTGTCAAAGCTTCGCTCCGGCACAAAAACCGAACTCACCAGGTGCACATCGACGTTGACGTCCAGCCCAAATCGAGACCTAAAAGAAGCCCCTATATTGCCCATGTGGGTCGGGTGACGGCGATCCTGAGCATCCTCTTCTCCCAGTTCAGCGAGACGCTGATCCACCATGTAGCTGAACGAATAGTTGGCGCGCACATCCAGACCGTCGATGGGAAAGGCATGTACGCCAACCTCGGCGCCTCCGCCATGGAAGGAGCCCTCAGCATTTTCAAAGGTAGAGGCACCGGCGATAAACACCCCTGAGTCCGGTGGGTTCAGTTCTTCCGCAGGCACCACACTGCCAAGGGCAATGAGATCGGCAATCCGCTGGTAGTAACCAGCCACTTCAAAAGAAATAAAGTCACTGTCCTCATACACATAACCCAGCTCCACCGAGAAGATGTTCTCGGGTCTGAGGGTGGCGGAGCCGAGGCTGCGAATTCCAACTCCGCTGGTGACCTCAGTGGGGATGGTCAGGTTGAGGTAGGACTCCAAAAAGGTCGGGTTTCGAAACGCCGTTCCCAGCGACAATCGAAGGGCCTGACCTGAAGTAGGCTTGATCAGCAGGGCTCCCCGCGGCGAAGGAGTAAAGCCGACCAGCGGGTGCTGGTCGAAACGAAAGCCCAACACCGCCACCAACTGGGGCAGGAAAGTGATGCGGTCCTCTACAAAACCACTGAGGTGATGCTCCAGGTGACTACCGTCCAGATAATCCCAATCAATGGTCTTGATTCGATAACCGGCCCCAGCGCTCAGATCGTGTCGAACACCAAGGGAAAGAGAAGTGGAATAGGAAGCCTCAACGTCGATCACGTTAGACTGCGTGGTGGTGCCAAAGTTCGCCCCACCCACCGGCAACCAGGTGGGAGCCGCATCAGCTCGAAAGTGATTCCAGAACACCCGCGCCCGAAAGCCGCGGATGCCAAGATCAGCTCGCAAGTGACCGGTGACCCCACCCATCCAGAAGTCCTTGAGCAAACCAATGGCATGGAAGTTGTCGTAGAAGCTGTTGATCCCGCCAGAGAAGCCGATAGAGAGACCCTTTTCAGGGAGGATTCGGAGCCCCGCGTTAGCCCTCAGACCACGATTGGCCAGCTCAACATCCTTGGTGTTGACCACAAAATCGGCCCGTTCGCCGAGCTCCAGCTCAAAGCGATTGCTCTGCTCGTAACCCACTGAAGCCCGATATCCAATGACTCCCTTTCGCCCTGAAAACTGGACGTTGCCAAGGAGCACGCCACCACTGCCACCGGTAAGGTGAACCAAGCCGCCTCGGTTGGCGCCCGGCCCCTTGGTAATGATATTGACCACGCCACCAAAGGCGCTGGCTCCATAGAGGGTAGAGCCCGGCCCCCGAATGATCTCAATGCGCTCTATGTCCTTGAGGTCCACATCGAGCAACCTGAAAAAGGTGCCGCCCAAAAAGTCGAGATAGACCGACCGTCCATCAACCAGCGTAAGAATCTTGTTGCTGATCCGTTGGTTAAATCCCCGAATCGCCAGGTTGGCATTGCCGCTCCCCATGGTCAGAATCGACATCCCCGGAACTCGTCGCAGCAGATCGGGCAGGTTGGTAGCTCCAGAAAGGCGAATTTCGTCGGCTCCTATCAGAGTGATTCCTGCGGGTGCATTGGCCGGTGTCGTGACCTGGCGCGATGCAGAGACCACAACGTCTTCGTAGATCTCGCCTTCTTTAGCCTCCAGCGCTTGCGGATTAATGACGTCATCGGTCAATGGAACAGGCCCTGGATCCACATGAGAAAGACGCTCGAGTGCACCCTCTAGGCGGGCAACAAGTTGCTCCAGTTGATCAGGTCCCTCTACCCCTACACGCTCAGCCAGAACTCGGGCCTGACCTTCAGCAAGTTCCTGCCGACGCTGTTCCAACAAGTACATCAGCCGCTCAACCTCACCGCGATCCACCGGATCACTCTCCAGGTAGCTGACAAAGTTACCTATGGCACGATCGAGTTCGCCGGCCTCCGCGTAAGCAAGTCCTATGTTGTAGAGAACAGAAGGGTGGGGACTGAGTTGATAGGCCCGCTCCAACTCCTCAGCGCCAGCCAGAAAGTCACCGCCATCGATCAGCGCCATGCCCACCTTAAAAGCCCGCAACGCATCGTCCCTTGCCCCGGCATAACTGAGCGAAGGCAGGACCAGCGAGAGCAACAAACAGCAAGAAAGAAGTCGCTTCATGACCGTTCAATGGGCCTCAATGCGCCGCCTCAGCGCAAGATCAATAGGGATTTGACTTGTAACCCGACCGACCGCCCTGCTCAAGCTCTGTCTCCTCGGCTGGCGAAGACGGGTCGGGTGGTTGACCGCCATCCCCATCGGGTGGTTGACCGACCACCTCAGTTCTCTGCTCTGGCTCAGTCTGCGGTTGCAGGGCATGGGCCCCTTGCGCCGATCCCGACTTGAGCGTCTCCTCAGAGGAGGACTGCTGAGAACCAGATGACGGAGCTTGCTCCTGAGCCAAACGATTGGCTACTGAAGGACTTGCAGCGCTGCTTTGGTCAGCAGCATTGGCAGACGCACTCAGATCAAAGCGAACCACGGCGCCATCAATAGGCAATTCAAGCCTGCGCCCGGGTTGGCCGGGCTGCACCAACAAGATCGAAAGAACCTGCTGTCCGGACTCAATTCGAGCCTTCCACCAGAGTTCCTCAGGCTTCTCTCTCCAAAGAGCCCGCAAGTTCTCGTCCAGCTGACCTAGAAGCTGCCAGCGTCCGTCAGGATCGAGATAACTGATCGACAGTCCCGGTTCATCGGAAAAGAGCGCAACCCCGATGTCCCGAAAGTTCGCCTGCTCTTGACCCGAAGCCTCTGGGACCGGAGCAGAGGAATCGGTCAATGAGGGACTATCAGAGCCCTTTAGAAACCACCACAACCCAACCAGTAGGAAGGCCACAAGTAAGCCAAACAGGGGCCGAAACGCCGCTCGAAGGGGGCCGGGCCGGATCACTTCATCAATAGCGCTTAGTTCACGCTCGGTAGCCTTGCTGTCTTCATCGGCAAACTCGCCGTCCCAGGCACGTCGCGCAGCACTGAGATCCGCGCTCTGGACCAGATGCCCACGGTCCAGTGCCATCGAAACCCCGTTCAGCGCCTTAAGCAGATCCCGCATGCTCTGATACCGATCTTCAGGATCCTTGCGCAAGCAGCGGGCCACTACGGCCTCCAGCTCGGCACAGCTGCTGGCCTCTGGTTCCAGCGCGCACATGGGCTGGGGCACCTCATGCAGGTGAGCCGAGAGCACCGCCATAGGCTCACCACTGAAAGGCGGCTGGCCCGCAACCATGGTGTAGATGAGGATTCCGGTCGAGTAGACATCAGCGCGGTGGTCCACACTGGCCTTGGGGTCGAGCGCTTCGGGGAAGGTAAAGCGAGGCGAACCCAGAAAGACCCCGGACCGAGTCAGATCCTGATCCTCATCGCGAAACTTCACCAACCCAAAATCAAAGACCTTTACGAAGTTCGGGTCGTCGTCACGGGTTACCAGCAGCACATTAGATGGCTTAAGATCTCGATGGATCATGTTCTTATCGTGAGCATCTTGCAGGCTCTTACAAACCTGCTTGGCGATGTGCAGGCTGCGCTCCAAGGGCAGCGGCCCATCGTCGGCCAGGACCCGGCGCAGATCCTGGCCCTCCAGATACTCCATCACGATGTAGGGAACGCCCTGATCAGTGCTACCAAAATCATAGGTTGTGATCGTATGCGGGTGCTGTAGTCGGGCGGCTGCCTCCGCTTCGCGAAAGAAGCGTGAATGAAACTCGGGGTCCATATCGGGAGCATTAGGAGCGCGCAGCACCTTCAAGGCCACCGGACGCTCCAAAGGAGCCTGCAAGGCAAGATAGACCATGCCCATCCCGCCCCGTCCCAACATGCGCTGGATTCGATAGCGTTCGGCGAACAATTCGCCCTCAACCGGCATATTGGCCAGAGACGCACCCGGAGCCTGCGAAGACGAATCTCCAGCCCGATCCCCCGACATCAGTGCTCCCAAAAGTTCCATAACCCAAGCGGGCCATGAGCATTAAAATCGCCAGATACTAGCAGCCTCAGATCCATGGACTAGGCTCAAAGCTTCAGGGTTTGCGAGCCGGCCCAGGCAAACGCCGACGACGCTTCCACTCCATGGCTGCGGTACCCGGCCATGAGGGCAGTGCCCGAAGCAGGGCCCGCAGGGCCGGAATCCGCAGACGGTGAAGGTATCTGCTCGCCTGATCAAAAGGATCACTCCCGCTCGCTCTCCCCAGCTGACTCATCCACTCAGCGGCCACATCCAAAACCGGACCGGGCAGAGTATCGAGACGCGCTGCTGCCTCAAAAACAGGCCCAGCTATCACCCGCTGCCAGTCCTTTCGAAACAGAGCTGGAGAGTTGGGATCCGCACGACAGACCTCCACCCCAGCAGGAGCAATGATCTGGACCATCTCCAGGGTCGCATCCAGATCGGCGCGCCCTTCCCCTGGCAAGCCGACCAGGACCTTAAGGCCCACCTCCAGACCGTAGCTGCGCAGATCTGCTACTGCTCTATAGATATCCGATGGGGAATAGCCCCACTCAAGATTGCGAAGCAGCGAGTCTGAGCCGGAGGCCGCATCCAGCTCAACCCGCACCAATCCGGCTTCTACCAGGGCAGAGAGCGAGGCGGGATCCAATGCGCCTGGGTGAGCACTGCCCTCAAAGGCCAATGGAGGACCACTCTCCGAAAGGCAGGC
>CETG01191878.1_pt1 | contig 10803 bp, 12 predicted proteins | sample 361471 | NCBI WGS metagenome assembly CETG01 (sample SAMEA2622696, study PRJEB7988) | marine metagenome | isolation source: saline water (ENVO:00002010), including | reverse complement strand
CTAAAATCTGAAATAAGAGACATGGCTCACTCATTAAATCTTATTAATGCCAATAAAAAAGAAAGCCAAGATATATGCTTTGTGACTAAGGGAAACTATCAATCATTTATTGAAACAATGATTGATAAACAAACGGTTAAACCAGGAAACATTATGGATACTGATGGAAAAATTCTTGGTAAGCATACCGGAATTTATCATTATACCATTGGTCAAAGAAAAGGGCTTAATATTTCTCATAACGAGCCACTCTATGTCATTAAATTAAATGCAAAAGAAAATAACGTTATTGTAGGCACAAAAGATGAATTAGCAACCAATATTTTTAGTATTCATACTTACAGCATCGTAAATCCCGACCAAATCAACACAAATAAAGTATATAGTGTTAAAGTACGCTATCAAATGGTCCCCTTTCAATGCAAACTACTGCATATTAACAAAAAAGAAATTATGTTAAAAGCAACAACCCCCTTACAATTTATTACACCAGGCCAATCCTGTGTCATCTATAACAACGATACTGTAATTGGTGGTGGCATAATCACAAAATAATTTTTATTATAAAGGTATGTTTAACGAAATCCATACAATATGCCTAGTCATTTTCACACTACTATACAAAGTGATTCACACACACCTCACTAGTTATATCTTAATAGCACTCTTATGTGGTCTTGTATTAAAATCATTATGGAAATACCTACAAAATCAAAAAAAAATGACCAATATAATCTCAAAAATAATAACACTGTTCATAATAGGATGCTGCTTAACCTTTACTATTTGGTTTATTTGTTTTCATTTTCATACATTTCGTATCATTGAATCATAATAGTCACTACCATCGCATCTTAAACCAAGCATTCATAATACCCTTTTTTATACCGTTAAAATCCGCTTAAAATTTTCTCAAGAAAAAAAAATCAATTTAAACCATTAATAAAATCTTTCATTTTATTATAATCTTTTTTTCCTGGAAATGCTTCGATACCTGATGAAACATCAATAGCAAAAGGGTTAACAAGTTGAACAGCCTTAGACAAATTATCAACATTAACACCTCCTGATAAAATGATTGGCAAATCATAATCTTTAGCAGATAATGCTAAGCCCCAATCAAACGAAAGCCCTGTACCACCATAACCAGAGTCCGATTTTGTATCTAACAAAATCCCAGAAACTAACCCTTGGTAGGATCCTATCCGCTCTATATCCGACATATCACCAACATGAATAGCTTTAATAACACGAGCATTTATTTTCATACAATACTCAGGAAGTTCATCTCCATGCAACTGAACAGCATCTAACTTACACTGTTTTATTTTGGAATTCACATCCTCTATATCTGCATTAACAAATACACCAACTAGTGTAATAAAAGGTGGCAAATAATAAATTATTTCTTGAACCTGTTCAACGGTTACGGCTCGCGGACTATCCTCATAAAAAATAAACCCAATAGCATCAACACCTAAATTAATAGCATTTAATGCATCTTCTGCATTTGTAATTCCACAAAATTTAAATCTCATATATTAAAATAGTCGATCATATTTGGATTTTTTACAAGCCCTTCTCCAATTAAAACAGCCGAAAACCCATGATCCTCCAAAATTTCAAGCTCATCAACAGACTCATAACCACTCTCTGCAACACAATAAACCCTATCACACCGAACATCTACATCCTTTTTAAGAACTAAAGATGTTGCTAAATCAACATCAAAAGAATTTAAATTACGATTATTAATGCCCATAATATCAACCCCTTTTAAACACAAGGCTTTTTCCAAATCATGTATCGTATGAATTTCCAATAAAATATCCAAGTCATTTTCTTTAGAACAATCAATAAGCTCTTGAGCCTGATTTTGAGATAACACCGCCACAATTAATAAAATAGCATCCGCACCAATCAAAGATGATTCTTTAATCTGTATAGGATCAATCATAAAATCCTTACGTAAAACAGGAAGTGATACCTGCTGTTTAATATCCATTAAATAGGCGTTATCTCCTTGAAAAAACAGCTTATCTGTTAAAACAGATAAGGCAGAAGCCCCTAAATCACAATAGTATTTAGCTAAACGCAAATGATCAAAATTAGAGTTGATAAGCCCCTTAGAAGGAGAAGCCTTTTTAACTTCAGCAATCAACGATAAGTCATCCGATTGAATCGCCTCTTTAAATGAAAGAGAGTTAAAAACATGACCTTGTAACGTAGTTAAATAATCGCTTGATTTAAGATATTCAACATATCTTTTTTTTTCAATAATAATATCATCCAATAGTGTCATATTAAAAAAGAAAATTAACCTGAATCATTATCAACTAAACGATATGTTGTGTTAAAATCTTCAGATAAATAAATTTTACTATTAGAAGGAATAGAACGCGTTAACCAAACATTACCACCAACAATCGAATGAGATCCTACAACTGTATCACCACCTAAAATAGTACTCATTGAATAAATCGTAACACCATCTTCAATAGTTGGATGTCTTTTTTGGGAAGGATCAACATCTTTGGTACTAAAAGCACCTAATGTTACCCCTTGATACAACATAACATGATCCCCAATAATACTGGTTTCACCAATAACAATACCAGACCCATGATCAATACAAAATGACTTACCAATACGTGCTCCAGGATGAATATCAATTGCCGTCTGAAGATGTACAATTTCTGATAACATTCTAGGAATCAATGGAACACCCTTTTTATAAAAATAGTGAGCAATTCGATATACCATAACAGCTTGAAATCCAGGATAAGATAAAATCACCTCTACCAAACTTTTAGCAGCAGGATCTGCTTGATACATAGCATTAGCATCATATTTTAAAGAAAGTCTAAAAGAAGGAATATGATCTAAAAACCCATATACAACCGATTCGGCTAATTGTGTTGCATCCTCTTTAGAAATACCCAAATCTTCTTCCGGATTCCAAAAAAGACATTTAAAAACAGATGGAATTAAATAATCTGTTAATTGATTAAGACGTGTTTCGGTAAGTTCTTCTAAATCCGTATTTTTCAAAGCCATAACTCCAAAAAATCCAGGAAATAAAATTTCTTTAATTAATTCCAAAATATCGACAAGCAACTGTTTTGAGGGATAATGTATGCCATCAGAAATATTGATAATCCCTGTATCCTCATAGGAACGCAAAATATTTTCTTTATATTGATTAATCATAAAACCATAAAAACCACAAAAATTTCTTTCTTACTTGTTTTAATGTATCGGATGCTTCTCTATAAGCAATACCTGACCCATAAAAATAGTTTAATCCAATAGACAAAATAAAGGAAGATTTTTGGCTAATAAAAGCAAATGGAACCCCTAAACTAAGCTGCATACTAAACCGAGATGATAAACGCCTCATAACCCCTACATAGCATACCGATTGAAAAAAAATAGGTAATGTAGGATTATAACCTAATTCAAATTTTAATGTACTAATAACCTTATAGCTATCCTTAATCGTCCAATAGCGCCCATAACCCAGATCAAAAACAGCAAAACCATTATGATTAGAATCATAATAATCACCAACTGAAAGTGAGCGAAATGATAAATCAGAAAAAACATGTTGAACCCCTATTTTTTTTGACAAAAACGAATGGGTGCTCCCCTGATATAGATCTAAATTAAAATCATAAAACGTAGCATGGCCCGCAAATGATAATAAGCGAAAAAAAAATAATAAAACTACAAAAGACAAAAAAAAAGTTGGCATGGAAAATAGTTCTAAAATTCTAAATGAATATCTCATATAAAAAATTATTATGGATAATAAGCATATGTACAATACTTATTTTTAAAACCATAATTATTGCTAGCCCATCAGCAAAAGTAAGTTCCGGTTATTTTTATTCAAAATCCTACGAAGGATATGCTGGATATTGCGCTGTTATAACACCCGAGTTAAAAGAAGTAAGTAATAGCATGTCAAACGTGTTAAAAATCAGAAATTTTAAACTAAAAAATTCACAAGAATCACATAGATATATTTCAAAAAAGAAACCCAAAAAAATAATATCTAAAAGTAAGCATAAAACGTTTTCACAAATAGCTATAAAAAATACGAGTCAGCCTACATCAATACCCATAAAAGATAATCCCTTTGAAAAACTATATACCTACATTCATACAAAATAGAATTTTACATTTATGTTAATTAAAAAACCACTCCCAAACAATTATGTAGCACAAAAAACAACGCTTTATCTCCTTAGCCTATTACTGTTTAGTATATCTCCTCATCTTTCTAAAATAGAGGCTACTAACTCTGTAAATATGAAAGATATATCAACAAAAAGTGGAAACCAAGGAAGCAGATTTTATATATCAAACCATTATAAAAACATCAGTCATGAAATGCATCCAGAAATTAAAACACCTCAAGAAGCAGTTAATAAAGAATGGGAATCCGTAACCTACAGTCCTGAAGAAGCATACATCCAATTAAAAGAAAAAATGTATAAAGGAAAAGTCCCCAAAAATCAAAAAAAACTATTATTTTCTGACATAGCAAACCAATACTAAATTCCATCTATTTCAGTATTATATCCAAATATGATATTGTAATACACTTATGAAACAAACAATACAACATATTATTTTTGATATTGGAAATGTCTTATTTAAATATAATCCAACACACATCATTGAATGTTTAATTCCAAAATCACAATCAAAACAATTTCATTTAGACCATCTATTTAAGTCTAACTATTGGCAACAAATGGATCGGGGCGATATAACATTAGAAACCGTTCAAAAAAAACTACAAGAAACATATAATCTTTCATCCATAGAAACAGATGAAATTAAAACACTTGTCAATCATTTTACAGATCATTTAATTTTAGATAATGATATGAAAACGTTATTTAAAACATTAAGCCAAACATTTAATATCTATATTTTATCTAATTTTCAATCAAAACCCTTTAAGCAATTACTTAAAAACCATCCCTTTATAAACCAAGCAAAAGGAATTGTCGTCTCCGCTGATGTAATGATGAAAAAACCAGAAATTGGCATTTACCACTTTTTGCTAAGTCAATACCGAATACTCCCACATGAATGTATTTTTATTGATGATATGCTTGATAATATCAATACCGCTAAAAAATTATTAATTAATACCATTTTATTTAAATCCTACAAACAAACTATTAAAGATTTACAAGAATTTAACATCTCCATCTAAAATGACTATAGAAGAAGAAATCCAGTCTAGAAGAACATTTGGTATCATTAGCCACCCAGATGCTGGAAAAACAACCTTAACAGAAAAGTTATTATTATTCGGAGGTGCTATTCATGCGGCTGGTGCCATTAAGGCAAAAAAATCCAATCGATATGCAACATCCGATTTTATGGAAATCGAAAAACAACGTGGTATATCTGTTGCAACCTCTGTAATGGGGTTTTCCTATAAAAACATCAAAATTAATCTCCTAGACACACCTGGACACAAAGATTTTTCTGAAGATACTTATAGAACACTAACCGCTGTAGATAGCACCATCATGGTAATTGATAGTGTAAAAGGAGTTGAAACACAAACACATAAGCTCATGGAAGTCTGTAGAATGAGAAATACACCCATCATTACATTCATTAATAAATGCGATAGATTAGGCAAAGACCCGATTAACTTAATTGATGAAATCGAAGATAAATTACAACTATCAGTATGCCCCATCACATGGCCCATTGGAATGGGAAATCATTTTAAAGGTGTATACAACCTAAAAACAAAATCAATATTATTATTTTCAAATAAAAAAAATAATGAAGATCCAATAATTATTAAAAACATTGATTCTAAAGAAGCAATAGACAGTATTGGAGAACTGGATATAAACAAACTAAAAGACGATATCGAATTAATTACGGGCATTTATCCTAATTTAAATAAAAAAGAGTATTTATCAGCAACAACATCTCCCTTATTTTTTGGGAGTGCCTTAAATAACTTTGGTGTAAAAGAGTTACTAAATGAATTTATAGAATTAGCTCCAATACCTCAACCACGACAAACAGAACAACGAATGATAAACCCTGAAGAAACAAAATTTTCAGGTTTCATATTTAAAATACACGCCAATATGGATCCTAAGCATCGGGATAGAATTGCCTTTTTAAGAATTTGTTCTGGAAAATTTGAAAGAAACAAAAAATATTTTCATGTTAGGTTAAATAAATCATTAAAATTTAGCGCACCAACTGCCTTTATGGCTCACGAAAAATCAATTATTGAAACGGCTTACCCTGGCGATATTATTGGCTTACATGATACAGGAAATCTAAAAATTGGTGATTCGTTAACACAAGGAGAACCCATTAAATTTAAAGGCATACCTAACTTTTCACCAGAAATTTTTAAATATGTTATTAATGAAGACCCCTTAAAATCAAAAAAACTAAATAAAGGAATCGAACATCTTTGTGAAGAAGGTGTCGCCCAACGATTCACATCTATGCTTGGTAAGCGTAAAATAATTGGCGTGGTTGGCATATTACAATTTGAAGTTATCGAATATCGATTAAAAAATGAATATAATGCAACCTGTCGGTTTGAAGATGTTAATTATATAAAAGCAGTTTGGATCACATCTGAAAATAAAGAGAAACTTGAAACCTTTATTCAAAACAATAAAAATAAAATAGCACTAGATAGTGATGATCAACTGGTATATTTATCTGAAACGCAATGGAGTTTAGACCGTGAAATAAAAGAAAATCCTAGTATAAAATTTCGTTTCTCATCTGACTTATAAAAACACAAATTTTTATTTGCAAACATTATATGTTATGATTTTCCAAAAAAAATTAAACTGTTATGAGCACTAAAATTAATTCTAAATTACCTGATATAACAACAGAATCATCACCTAGTATACTAAGAACGATTGATAAAGTTGGTATGTCAAACATCACCTGCCCCATACAACTTAAAACACAGAACCAAATACACGTTATTCCAGCAAACCTATCTATCTTCATTAATATAAAGGATCCAGAAGTAAAAGGAATCCACATGTCACGCCTGTACATAAGCACTATTAACCACTTTGAAAAACATCCATTTAACCAACTATCTATTGGTAACTGTTTAAAAAAGTTACTTGAAACACACCCTAATTCTAGTGATAAAGCCTACTTAGATATTAATTATAATTACCTACTAAAACAATCATCACTCAAATCTAATTTAGAAGGCTATAGAACCTATCCAATATCACATAAAGCAGAAACAACGCCACATACAACCACCCATACCATAGCCTTTACAATTACATATTCTAGCACATGCCCTTGCTCAGCAGCATTATCAAGGCAAGCCATTCAAGAAAAATTTGATAAGGATCATCCCTACGAAAAATCATTTTCAAAAGAATCTATTCTAGAGTGGCTCTCACAAGAATCAAATATAATAGCAACCCCTCATGCTCAACGTAGCTATGCAAAGATAAGCATATCGTTTTCTGAGCCCTATATATGTCACATATTAGACTTTATTAAAAAAGCCGAATCAATCATACAAACTAACGTTCAAAGCATCGTCAAAAGGGAAGATGAAAAATTATTTGCAATAAACAACGCAAAACATCTCATGTTTTGTGAAGATGCGATAAGAAAACTGGATGATTGGCTTAACTCAATCGAAGCATTAACTGATTATTCCATTACAGTAAATCACCATGAAAGTTTACATCCTCACAATGCAACAGCCTCTACTAAAAAGCAATCAAACAAATAAAATTGTAACAAGTGTCCAACACATTCCAGCCAAAATTGCGGCAAATGTCGCCTGAGGAAGTTGCGTTTTAACATGATCCATCAAATCACATCCTGTACACATCGCTGTTAATACAGTGGTATCAGAAATAGGAGAACATTGATCCCCATAAACAGCCCCATCCATAACAGCCGCAAAACAAATCGTCATAAATAATTCTGGATGAGCTAAACCCGCATACTGAGCTACCCCCCAAGCAAGAGGCATCGCAATAGGAAAAACAATCGCATAAGTCCCCCAACTCGTCCCAGTAGCAAAAGCCATGCAAACACAAATAATCTGTAAGAATACAGGTAACATCCAATAAATAATAGATTGACCTAAAATACTCGTTAAATACATACCCGCCCCAGTTTGAATGGCAATTTGACCAATCATCATAGCGCACAACAAAATAACTAAACCAAGAATTAAACTTTTCATACCATCCATAACCCCATTAATAAGCTCTAATAACGGCATCCCTTTTAACAAAGACAGCAGAAACGATATAATAAGTGTTAACCCAAATGCCAAACTAATATTAGGTGACCCGTATAGAATAAACGTACCAATAGCAATTCCAATTAAACAAAGTAAAGGCAAAATAAATTCCAAGAAATGTGACGAATAAGAAGAAGGAACCTCCGTTTTTTGAAGTTCAAAAGAACTTAACGGAACCGCATTAGGCGCATCTAACAACCCTTTTTTTCGAGATCGATCCATAGCATTCTGTAGTTTAGCCCCAATAAAAAGAGGTTTTTCGATCGCAATTAAAAACGTCCCTAAAACAGCAAAAATAGCATAAAAACAAAAAGGAACACTTTTAAAAAAGAAAGCAACACGATCCGTTTGAGTGACTAAAAAACTGACCCCAGAAACATAAATAAACGCTTGTACATAAGCAGGCCAAGCATTAAACGCAAGTTGTGAAGCAATAGGAGAGGCCGTTGAATCAACAATATAAGATAATTCTTCATGACTAACATTTTCTTTATCCGATAAGGGTTTCACCGTACTTCCCACTAACACAACACTCATCGTACCTCCCTGAAAAAATAAAATTCCCAAGATCCATGTCACTAATTTAGCTGATCTAGGGCCGTTTACAAAATTAACCGTCATCCAATCAGCAAAGGCCTTAGCAGCCCCCGTTTTAGCCCAAATCCCTAACAAGCCCCCCAATAAAAACAAATAAATCAAAATCATCGTAGCAGAACTTTCCCTCATTAAACTCGCAATCAAAACATCTTCAATAATATTATATTGCGACAAGATTAAAGCACCCGAAAATACTCCCAATAATAAAGCCGTAACGGGTTCTTGTGTTAACCAACATAACGATAATGTTAAAATAGCTGGCAACAAAGACCAAAATGACCAATGTTTTTTTAAGCTTAACAACTGAAAAACGATCCCATTAGTAAGCGATTCTACCCGAATAAGCTCCTTCGTTACTTGAGGTTTGAATTGCCACCCACTTTGCTCAAACAATAATAACTGCGAATCCTTTTCATCAATAATACTATCAATATAAGTTGGTTTATCTTTATACATATAATACAGCCCTTGCTGATCTTGCATAACATCCAAGGTAATAGACTCCAGTACATACGTTGGCTCAATAACCTTACCAACCCAAAAAGAAGTTAAAAGACCTCCCAACACAAAAACCCATAAACCCTGTCTTAAAAAGAAAACAATTTTTTTCATAAAGTATAGTTTAAATAATACACTGAAAAAAGAAACTTCCCTAATAAATAAAAACCCTTCTCATCAAAAATAAAATTATGTACATTTATAGTATGAACAAAACAGCTCTATTACTAATTGATCATGGGTCCAAGAAAAAGGCAGCAAACGACATGATTAACGATATTGTAAACTTAATTATATTAAAAAAACCCCATGTAATAGTAGTAGGTGCTCATATGGAATTAGCATCACCCACCATTGAAGACGGTATTAATGAGTGTATTAAACAAGGTGCTAAAAACATAATTGCACAACCCTTCATGCTATCACCCGGAAGACATACAACCGAAGATATACCCCAAATGGTAGCTAAAATCGCTAAAAACTTTCCTGATATTAATATTTCAACAAGCTCTCATTTAGGAGTTCATCCATTATTAGTCGATATCATACTGGAACGAGCCGGAATAGAATAAATTATACTAAATGCTTAGACTCATCCCCTATTAAATCTACCATTGAATCAACCCAATCTAAGCGCTCATTTAAACAAGGTATTAAAGTAAAAGAGTCGCCACCATTCTCTAAAAAAATCTCTTTTCCTTCTTCACCCATTTCCTCTAATGTTTCTAAGCAATCAGAAACAAAAGCAGGACAAACAACAGCTAATCGTTTAACACCTTTTTTAGCTAATTCTTGAATCGTTGTATCAGTAGCCGGCAATAACCAAGGGTCATTACCTAAACGAGATTGAAATGAAACAGAATAAGACTCCTCACCTAAGTTAAGTTTTTCAACAACCAACTCTGTTGTTTTATAAACATGATGGCTGTAACAATACCGATGAGCATCTGAACTAATATTACAACAATCAGACGCCACCTTACAATGTAACTTTGTAGGGTCTGTTTTCTTAACATGCCGTTCTGGAATCCCATGATAACTAAATAAAACATAATCAAAATCACCCTTATCTTGATACTCAGAAATAGAATTTGAAAGCGATGAAATGTAAGATGGATAATCATAAAATGATTCTATATATTTTAATGTAATATTAGGATAATAATGAGCCATTAATGATTTTGTTTTTTCAATAACAGTTTTAGTCGAGGCCATTGCATAATGAGGATATAAAGGAAATAATAAAATTTCTTCTAATAATGCATTTTCTGAACAGAGTTTATCAATAGCATATTTAATAGAAGGATTTCCATAACGCATACCCAACTCAACAGGCATAACAAGCTTATCTTGAACACGCTTTAATAAGCGCTTACTTAACACCATTAAAGGAG
>CETG01015095.1_pt1 | contig 10835 bp, 10 predicted proteins | sample 361471 | NCBI WGS metagenome assembly CETG01 (sample SAMEA2622696, study PRJEB7988) | marine metagenome | isolation source: saline water (ENVO:00002010), including | reverse complement strand
TCTTTATAGGGAGCACCAAGAGCAACATAAGGATGGGGTTCAAATTTCCTAAAATTCTTAGGTATTGAGATAAGCCCTTCTTTACAGTCAAGTATTTTATTTTCATGCCAAGGTCTCATAAGTTAAAGTTTAATTCAGATGCGCCTTCTCACTAAAGCTCTTCCAATGGCTATCAATTAATAGACTCAGTTTTTCATGTGATTTCAAATAAGGGTCTTGTTTCAAAATTTCAATAGCATTATTACGTGCCAATTCAAGAACATCAGCATCATCAATCAAGCTTGCTAAAGCAAAATCCGGGAGGCCAGACTGTCTTGTTCCGAGGACCTGGCCAGGTCCTCGTAATCGTAGATCTATCTCAGAAATTTCAAAGCCATCATTAGAACCTGCCAATACCTCTAACCTTTGCTTTGATATTTTATGGGAACTATCATAAATAAGAATGCAATATGATTGATAAGAGCCTCTTCCCACACGACCTCTTAACTGATGAAGTTGCGCCAGCCCAAAACGATCAGCATTATCAATGACCATAACTGTTGCATTCGGGACATCTACACCAACCTCAACAACTGTAGTTGCTACAAGAATATGAAATTGCCTAGAAAGAAATTTCTCAATAACTCTTTGTTTATCAATAGAATTCATCCTCCCATGCAGCAAACCAACTGAAAATTCAGAGAAAACCTCCCTGGACAACTCTTCATGAACTTTAATAGCCGAACGCAAATCTAATTTCTCCGATTCATCAACAAGAGGTAAAACAACATAAGCCTGTTGCCCTTTTTTTACTTCTTGGCGAATTAATTCATATGCCTTATGAATTTGTTTACGTGAATAAAGGTTGGTGTTAATAGGTGTTCTACCAGGAGGTAATTCATCAATCTGACTAACATCCAAATCTCCATGTAAAGAAAGGGCAAGCGTTCTTGGAATTGGTGTAGCAGTCATTGTTAGCAGATGAGGCTGTAAGCCTTTATTAAGGAGTAGATTTCGCTGTCGGACTCCAAATCTATGTTGTTCATCAACAACAACTAATCCAAGACGGGAAAAAGTTACGGGTTGTTCTAGAAGTGCATGAGTACCTACAAGTATTTTCAATGAGCCATTAACAAGATCATCTAAAATTCGACGACGTTTAGCACGTGAAGTTGATCCAGTGAGTAAATCAACGGTTACATGCAATGGAGGCAACCATTTACATAAATTTTTATAATGTTGCTCAGCAAGAACTTCTGTGGGAGCCATCAAAGCCCCTTGCCATCCAGCTTGTACGGCGTTAAGAAGCGCCGCAATAGCAACCACAGTCTTACCGCTACCAACATCACCTTGAACGAGGCGTGACATTGGTTCTGACGATTTCAAATCAGATTCAATTTCAGCCAGTACACGCTTTTGAGCAGAGGTCAATTTAAAAGGTAGGGACTCAAGAAAGAGCGCAACTAAACTATTGTGATTAACAGAAGTAATCAAAGGAGGTGAAGAATATTCTCTTAGTCGATTTCTTCTATATAACAAACTTAATTGAAATATAAAAAATTCGTCAAAGACCAATCTTCTTCGTGCCTTTTTAAGTGAATCCCTATTTTGGGGTCTATGTATATCTCTTAAGGCTTCACTTTTAGAAGGCAAAGAAAGGCTCTTAACAACTTCACCAGGTATTGGGTCAAGCCAAGAAGACAACAAAGGCAAAACGGTTTCAAGGAATCCGCGAAACCGATCAGCTGAGATACCTTCCGTAAGGGAATAGACAGGTGACAATTGACCAATTGTTTTAGATTTCAAAGGTGCTTGAGTATTCTCTAAAACTTCAACGACAGGATCATTAAAACTCTTTCCGTATTGTCCATCTTTAACTAAGCCACAAACCGCTACTATTGCACCCGGAGGATAGAGCTTTTCTTGTATCCTTAAATAGGCTTTATTGCTGAATCGACGACCTGCAAGAAACCTTGTAACCTTTAACCGACCAGTCGGGTCTTGAAGTTGTAGTTCCAATATAGATAAATTCGGATTTCTTGGGCTAACAAATGAACTACAACGTCTCACCGTCGCCACAATTGTGGCAGTTTCTCCTACCACTAGTTCGATAATTCTTCTAAGAGATGAATAGTCAACATAATCCCTTGGATAATAGGTCAAAAGATCCTTTACAGTAAACAGTCCAAGGGAGGAAAGGCGTTCGGCAATCTTCAACCCAATCCCCTGTACATCTGCCAATGAACTATTTATAGAAAGAGAACTTGTGCACTTTGAACTTTTAGACTCTTGTAAAGGATCTACTCTTTGTAAATTTAAACTTATTGGCTTGAGAGACTTACGTTCATCATATTGACTACTTAAACTTTGAATAAATTTTCGAAGAGCAACGACTTCTCGGCGTCTAACTGTTTCAGGACTATTTGGATAAGCAACGAAATCCTTTGACCTGGCATTTAATATATCAACAGAATCTGCTGATAAAGATTCAGGCGGATGCAATAACTGCCTAACAACAAACGAATGAAAGAACTCCTTACGACCCTGAAGATTATTAAAACCAGTGTCTGCTTCGATCATCAAGGCCTGTTGAAGCGGCCTTTTCCAATCTTCAAAACTCTTTTTGTCCTTGATCGTCAACCTTTGCTTGAGTTTGCTTTTTTGATACTTGATGCACTTTGAAACCATTGTTGACTTACCTCTTCTGCCAATAGTCGATTATGCCAATGATGATATTGGGTATTCATCTTTAGCAAAACATTCCGGTACTGGGTTAACAAGGACCTACAGTTTCTAAGTTCAGGATAATCAAATTCCAGTTCTGATAGTCTCAACAAAAGGCAAACTATATCTGTGGAATCATCTACCATAGCTTCATTCATTACAAGATTTAGCTTTAACACATTCGAAGGTGATTTCTTAGAATTTACCTGACCAGAAGTAGCTGCATCTAAAAGAGAAACTGGAATCAAGCTAGTAATAAGTCCTGTAGCTAATAATTCTATATTAATTGCATTTGATAAATCTCTAAATCTCCTGGACAAGGCAAATTCTAAGGAGTTTGTCCACCTTAAAAGGTCAAATGGGTTTTCAGGCAAGAAACTATTATTTAAGCCATTTCGTATTGCTCTAGAGTTATTCTCTGACTCAGTATTATCTACGCTTAAGGGTTCACTTGTAGAAGAATCATTTACATCACGTTCTGTCATAAAGAATCTCCTCAAAGCATCTAACCCAATATTTTTAGCTTCTTTTTGTGATGTTTTACCAAGATTATCCTCCTTAGAAATTAAATTATTTTTCAAGGAATACGTCTCATCCTTATCTTCGGAATTTTCAAAAGTTAAGTTACTGTCAAGAGTGTTATTCTGCTTCAGAAAAGAACTGTAAATTATAGTTGGATCTTGCAAAGGCAAATCAGAAGTAAGACTTACAGAGTTAGAAAAAGAGTTTTGAATAGAGATCCTTTTATCAAGCTTTAAGGAATCTATGACATTTTTTCTATTCTCAAGAAGTTTTGTTTTCTCTTCGATCTCTATTTCTTCAGCTAAATTCATTAATTGCTCTATTGTTATTAGGGATATCGAGTTTGCTATCAACTTATCTATTTGATCAAGGCAATTCTTCCTTGAATTCAAAGAGGAAACATTTAACAAACCATCTCCCTGCTCTTTAATCAAATTCAAAACAGCCTGACGAATAGCATTAGGTAAAATAGTCCTAATTAAATCAAGATATGAAGAATTGATTCTATAAAGTTCGGGAGAAATTTTATTGCATTGCAACCTTAAAAGTTCAAGTTGCTCTTTAGGTTCATATTTAGATTGAGATTTATTTAATAAATTCAAAATCAGCTGTCAGTCATAGATGCAACTTCAGAAGCAAAATCTGATTCTTGAACATCTATCCCCTCTCCCAAGGTGTAACGAGAGAATCTCCTAACCTGAACATTTTCTCCTATTTGCCCAGCCACCTCTTTTACGAGTTGACCAACGGTCGTGGAACTATCTCGAATAAAGGGTTGTTCCAATAACGCCAACTCTTTTAATCTTTTACCTATTCTGCCTTCAACAATTTTAGCTTTAATTTGATCAGGCTTATTTGCTAAATCATCTCTACCCATTTCTATTGCTTTTTCTTTATTTGCAATCTCATCAGGTATTTCTTCAACTGTTACATACTCAACATTAGGGCATGCCGCCACCTGCATAGCTAAATCCTTCAAAAGGGTTTGGAATTTTTCACCCCTTGCTACGAAATCAGTTTCACAATTCAATTCCAATAAAACACCTACTCTTGCTCCCGTATGAATGTAACTTCCAATAGCACCTTCAGCCGCTACTCGGCCAGATTTTTTTTCTGCGCTTGCTATTCCTTTCTGGCGTAACCATTCAATAGCCTTTTGAATATCTCCAGAGGTCTCTCCTAATGCTTTTTTACAATCCATCATTCCTGCGCCAGTCTTATCGCGCAGATCTTTTACGAGTTTGGCTGTTATTTGACCCATTTTTGTGTTTAATAATTGGAATTTGTTAGAAATACAAGTCGACTATATAAAAGAAATTAGAGAGCATGATGTCTTCTAATAACAACTAATTTCTACTTCTATCTCCACCCCTGTGATCATTGGAACCATGGCGTCCTTCATTAATAGCATCTGCCAGTCGACCTAAAATCAATTGAACAGAACGTACAGCATCATCATTGCAAGGGATAGGGACTTCACAAAGATCGGGGTCACAATTGGTGTCCAACATCGAAATCAATGGAATATCTAATTTTCTTGCTTCAAGAACTGCATTGGTTTCCCTTCGTTGATCAACTAAAACAACAACATCTGGAAGCCGCTTCATACCTTTTAAGCCTCCAAGATATTTCTGCAGTCTTTCTAGCTCTCTGCGTAAAACGGCACCTTCTTTCTTAGGTCTCATTGCGATAGCTCCACTCGACTCCATGCGCTCTAGATCCTTAAGACGATCAATTCTTGCCTTCATTGTGGTCCAATTGGTAAGCATTCCTCCAAGCCAACGCTGATTAACATAGGCTGCACCACATCTCATCGCTTCTTGGGCAATCACTTCAGAGGCTTGCTTTTTGGTTCCTACAAAAAGGAACCTCTTACCACCTTTTGCTGCAGACCTTGTCCACTTATATGCACTGTTCATACAAACAGCAGTTTTTACAAGATCAATGATATGTACACCATTTCTAGCGCAGTAAATATACCGCGACATTTTGGGATTCCATCTGCGAGTCTGGTGCCCAAAGTGTGCACCAGCTTCCATCATCTCCGAGAGAGTAACTACAGCCATTTGTTGTTTAGTTTCGGGTTGGCCTCCACCTGACAGGGATATAAAGACTAAAAAAGTCAGTAATCACCCGAAACAGTCAAGTGTGCGGTTTTAAATTACCTAACCAACTTATCAAAAGACTGACTAACGAAGGCCCTTTAGTGCTGCTTCCCGAAAAATTTCTCTTACACCAATCAAATTTAAAGGCAATCTTAAAAGTTCCATGGCCAAGCCCGAATGACCATTTCGAATCAAAAAAGCCATTAAAGGTCTAATTGTTTTGACGTTAATAATTCCTCCAAGAGTTAAAAACTCCCAAAGGAATCTATGTAGAAAAGTAAATTGAATAATAAATCTAACTCTAATAGTTGGATGTTTTCGATAAAAAACCAAACCCATCTTTGCTCTTTCTTTCTCAACCCTTATCAAAGAAGGGACTTGATCAAGACTTAAGGATGGATGCCAATGGTATCCAACAGCCTTAGGGCATTTAACAAGCTCTACCCCCATTTGACGAAGTCGCTCACCCAATTCCAGATCTTCCCAACCGTACAAACGAAAAGAGGTATCAAAAAGCCCAGAATCCTCAAGAACTTTTTTGTCTATAGCAACATTACCTGTAGCAAAGTAGGCCCATGAAAGGTCTTGAATCTTATGAGGTTCGGAAGTTGGATTTGTGAAATTTGATGTATTAATCACTGCCCCATATGTAAAGCAAAGTCGATCTTTTCTTCTATCCCAAGATCTAGTTAATGATTGAACGTGCGAAAACAAAAAAGTATTTGTGACAACCAGATCACTATCAATAAATACAATTAAATTTCCTAAAGCATTTTTAACGCCATTATTTCTGGCCTGCGCGGGCCCACCATGATCTTGTTCTATCAAGCGTACATGAGGGAACTGGGCTTGCGAGGCCTTAAGCCAATCTTGTGTTTTATCATTTGAACCATCGTCGACCACGACAACTTCATAACCCTTTATCTCTTGAGTCAAGAATTGATCCTCAAGAGCAAGTAAGCACTTCTCAAGTATTAATCGACGATTGAAGGTCGGAATAATGACACTTATAAACATTATTGATTGCTGCAATAAGTTTGGCTTGGCTTCTAAGCCACATTTAGAGAATTAATCTGCAGCACCTCCATTGTTGGCTGTACCAGTAACTCCATTTCCAGCACCTTCACCACGTCCATCATTACGAAGCTTACGTTTCTTAAATTTCCTTGCATAGGCGCGATTACGTTCCTGTTTTTCTTTCTTGAGGTTTCTTCTTTTTGCCATGTTTTAAATAATCCTGAAATTATTATATTTGCCTAACTTACTCAATCGAGGAAATCAATCGTCCATCTTCCATTTTTAAAATACGATCTCCAATATCTAGAATACGAAAATCATGCGTAACCATCAATACTGAACACGATTGTTCCTGCGCAAGTTTTTTAAGCAAATCAACTATTTCTCTTCCTGTAACACTATCTAAAGCTGATGTTGGCTCATCAGCCAATAAAAGTTGAGGACGGGCAGCGAGGGCTCGTGCTATGGCGACTCTCTGCTTCTGTCCGCCAGAGAGGTCATGAGGAAGTTTACCCATCTGATCCTCTAATCCAACTGTTCTTAACCATTCCCGCGCATGATCCCTTCTAGCCCTATAGGAAAGTCCATTTAACAAATCAGCTCCCATTTGAACATTCTGCTCCGCAGTAAGACAACGAAGAAGATTATGTCCTTGAAAAATCATGCCTATTTTTCTTCGAATCAATTGTCTGGTCTTACGACCAGATCCGTATAGTTGTTTACCGAAAACAAATAAATCACCTTTTTGAATTTTTCGTAAAGCTCCAATAAGAGTTAAAAGGGTTGTCTTACCACATCCAGAAGGGCCAGTAAGAAGAACAACCTCTCCAGGGTGAATCTGCATAGAGATTGACTGCAAAACCTGACGTTTCATTGATCCATTTCCATACCAATGACAAAGAGAATTAATTTCAACTGCGGGATTAGGGCTCAATGAAGATTGAGGAATGGAAGATAGATTCTTGAAAGAAGAAGATTGCATTAAAAGATCTCTGCAGGATCCGCATCAGCCAACCGCCGCATGGCAATGACGGCAGATCCCATACACATAATTAATATCAAAGTAAATACAAGTAGCGCTCTCTCAAAGTCCATTAAGACAGGCAATTTAGTTGAATTTCTAACCAAGGAATAGAGTGCTTGCCCAGAAATATAGGCAGGAACATATCCCATCACAGCAAGTAAAATCCCTTCTCGAGCTACTACCCCTAATAAAGTTTTTAATCTATAACCCATAGCCATTAAAGTTGCATACTCAGCAAGATGATCACTGACATCGCTATAAAGTATTTGGTAAACAATCACACATCCAACAACAAAACCCATTGCAGCTCCTAGAGTAAAAATAAAACCAATAGAAGTGCTGGTTCGCCAATAGTTTTTCTCAAATTCAATAAACTGGTCTCGCGTAAGAACTTTTACATCCTTGGGAAGAGTTATTTGTAGAGATTTAACCACCTCCTCAGGATTAGACCCAGAAATTAATCTGACAAGGCCAATTTCTATGCTGCCAGCTGGATTTGAAGGTGACAACCTTAAGAAGCTTTCACGACTTGTTATTAGATTTCCATCCGCGCCAAATGATGGCCCCAGACTAACCAAGCCTGAGACACGTACTCTTTTACCTGCTACCTCAGTCTCAACGATGCGACCCTCACGAAACCATTTGGCTACAGGTCCGAATTCATCTCTAGAAAGTTCATCAAATAAAACTCGACCAGGATTAGTTAGAGATAATGCTTTAGAAGAAAAGTCATTATCTCTCAACAATGGATCATTTGGTTCAAACCCCAACGCAAGAATGGATCTTGTTGAAAGCGTTTGAGGATTACGCCATAAAACAAATGTCCAATTAACAGGTGTAGTTCCCAGAACATCTGGATGAGCCATTGCTTGTATAAGTCTTCTTCTAGGAAATCCACTCATACTGATTGAACTCTTTGAACGAGGGCTTATTAAGACAACATCTGCATCAAATAATTTATGAACAGTGACACTTGTATCAAATAATCCATCTCTAAAACCTAATTGCATAAACATAAGAATTCCAGCAAAGCAAATTCCCGCAATTGCCACAAAAAGCCTTAAAGGTTGCCTTGTGAGTAATAACCAAGACAGTGGGATTTTTCGATTATCCAAAAAATCAATGTTCACTATGGCTTAAATCGCGCAATTACTTTTATGCCAGAAAGACGACTAACTGACTCAGAATATCCAGGAAGAAGCTTGACTTGCACTTCAACAACTCTTGCATCTGCATCTCCTGTAGGATCTGTAGACAAGACTTTCCGTTGTCGAACTTGTGGACTAATCCTTTGAACTCTTCCCAAAAGTGTTCCTTTAAACCCACCATTTTCACTAATCAAAGAGACTTCCTGACCAATCTCTACTTTAGAGACATCTGACTCATACACCTCAATAAGAGCTTGCATAAACTGACTAGCACCAACCTCAAGGACTCCTTCCAGGCCAGGTCTCTCTCCTTCACGGGTATGCAAACGAAGCACCAGACCTTCAATAGGACTAATTAATTCGCTATAACCTAAATCAGTTTCAAGTCCTTTGATCTCTGCTAGAACCTCATCTCTTTGACCTTCAAAATTAATTAATTGTTGTTGTTTGTTCTCTATCAAAACTTTTGAAACAGCACCTGCAAAAGCAGCCTCTTGATATCGAGATATTTCTTTTTTTTGAATAACCGTTTTTCTATTTAGAGTATTTAACCTAGCTCGCTGCTTCTCGAGATCAGCAAGAATTTGAGGCTGATTATCAAAGACGGCAAGTTTTTGGCCTTTTTTTACAGAATCACCTTCCTTAACTAAAAGTCTTAAAACTCTTGGAGTACCTCCAAAACCACTTACAGGCGCTGCAAGTTGCCGTATTTCACCCAATGGTGAAAGGATACCTAAAGCAGCTACTGATTTAAGAGGTTGAATAATCTCTAAGTTTGAAGAAATAGGTAATGTTTGTTTTCCGCTAAAACCACATCCACTCAAACCAATTACAAAACAACAACAAAACCCCGAAAGGAAAACATATCTTGAAGCAATTAGCTTGTGGGCAATGATGGACAATCGAAAAGCACAATATCGATATATCGATCTGCCCATTCTGGGCTGAAAGTCTTCGCCAAAACGTTTCGAGTCTTGTCGTTGCGTTTCTGTTGAAGACAATAGATCTGTTGACGATTATATCTCTCAATCGTAATAGGTGAATCAAAAGAATCGGGCAAAATCAAATTTGAATATGAAAGTAAATTTACCAAGTAATTCTCAACTATTCTCAGGAACTCTTCTTCTTCCTCCAAATTCTCAGGTTTTATAAAACAAACATTGGAAGAGAAAATACTTCCCCATTCAGGTAATTTCCTTATAGATTTAAAATTATTTCCTGAAATATAACTAAGTTTATTTTGCAACTGTTTAGGCAGAGCCTCACTTACAGGAGAAAGATCAACTATAGCGGCAGAGACTCCATTAACACCAGAGACAATATCAACTCCAAAAATAGGAAGATCAAATCTAGGATCAGGGAAAAATACGCAATGGAGTATTTGTAGATTCGAGCCAATTCTTGCTAGTTCTAAATGTAATTTTCTAAATCCTCTCGCTTGATGTAACTCGTTAACAATAAATAAATCATCACCATCCACCTTCTTATAAACACTTTTTAATTCTGGATCTAATTCCAACAAAGCCAATTCAGGCATTTTAGATCTATTAAGCCTAATTAGATTGGCAGTGGAGTCCAAAAGAGGATGAAGACCTTTGCCACTAATGAAGGATGAAAGCAACACAGCTGAGAGAATAAACAGAATGAATCAATTGAAAAGAACACTGAAAAGCTCAATTCAGGAACCAAACCTTACGCTTTGGTCACTTCAAAACAATACCCTTTGCGTCATAGCAGACATGCCTAACGCACCATTAACATGTTTAGACTTATGGATTAAAGCAGGAAGTGTATATGAAAAGCCAGGAGAAGAAGGTATTGCGCATTTTCTTGAGCACATGGTTTTCAAGGGAGGGCACAATCTAAAAGAAGGAGATTTTGATAGGAAGATCGAGGCTTTTGGAGGAAGCAGTAATGCCGCGACAGGATTTGATGATGTCCATTTCCACGTTCTGGTTCCACCTGAAACTGTCAGATACGCTATTGACCTCCTACTTGATCTGGTTCTTGCTCCGACATTAAACCCCGAGTCATTTGAAATAGAAAAAGAAGTAGTTTTAGAAGAAATTGCTCAAAACAACGATCTACCTGAAGAACAAATTTTTCAACAATTACTTCAAAGCTGCTGGGGAAAACATGCATACGGAAGACCAATTTTAGGCTACGAAAAGAGTTTAAGGGGAATGACTCCAAACCTAATGAAATCATTTCATGAACGACTTTATAAAGGTATTAATTGTACGATTTCAATAGCAGGAGTAATCCCAAAAGACATAGAAAAAACTATTAACGAGAGTCGTCTCTCAAGCATTCAAG
>CETG01186459.1_pt1 | contig 10855 bp, 10 predicted proteins | sample 361471 | NCBI WGS metagenome assembly CETG01 (sample SAMEA2622696, study PRJEB7988) | marine metagenome | isolation source: saline water (ENVO:00002010), including | reverse complement strand
TAATATTTTCAGAAAAAAAGAATTCTTTGCATCCCCAATTTGATGAAATAGAAAAAACAAATAAAAAAAATCTTTCAAATATTAAAAAGTAATTTATTTAAATTTTTTATTAAGTAGCCTTTATATTTAACTTAAGTTATTGTAGATTTAAAAATATATAAAACTAATATATTTAATGAGAGATAAGACATTTGGATATTGGATACTTTCTTGGTTAGGTCTCATATCTAATATATTAGCACTTCCTATTATTGGTTTAGTAATAACTTTAGGCCCCCCTTTGAGAGTTGCAAATATTACTTTAGCTATAAGTTTAGGATGGCCTGCTGCAATAGTTGGGATAGTGGCTTCTTCTGCTCTTTTAGCTGAAAGAAAATGGGGAATAACTTTGACGCTTATTTCACTCTCTATGATTATTTGTGGCTCACTGCCTTACGCGATTGTAAGATTAATAAATTTAAAAGATTATTTTGGTTTTGGAGGATTAACTTTAATTATCTCTTTATTAAGTGTAATGGCACTGATATATTGGTGTATTCCAAATCATAGAAGACGTTTAAGACTATAAATTTCTTTAAGAATTAGGAAAACGTATTATTCTCGGTAGTTGGATATTGTATTCTCCTATGCCTAATCCTTTTCCAAACATTCAAGAATGACCTCTTTATTAAAAAGATTTCTGATTTAGAAAGTTGACTATCTACTAGCTGTCTATCTTTTTCTCTTGAAGTAATAATTTTGGAGATAATATGAAGAGCCTCCTTATCTGAGGCTTCTATATTCATAGCTCTCAAAGCAGCTTCACATCCGTCAGCAAGCATCAATATAGCAGTTTCTTTTGATTGAGGGATGGGGCCTTTATATCTAAATTTATCGTCAGAAATATTGATATCTTTTTCTTTCGCCTTATGTAAGAAATATCCCATCTTTAAAGTCCCCTGGTGTTCTGGTATGAAATTAGCTATTGCTTGTGGAAGTCTATTTTTTCTTGCAAATATCAATCCCTGGTCTACATGCTCCTGCAATATTTCAGCGCTTTTAAATGGATCATTAAGTTCCTCATGAGGATTAGATTTGCCATCTTGATTCTCAATAAACCAATTTGGAGCATGTAATTTTCCTATGTCGTGATATAAAGCACCAGTTTTTATAAGATCTACATCACCTCCTATTGTTCTTGTTGCCTCCTCCGCTAAACAACAAATCAAAAGAGTATGTTCAAAAGTTCCTGGCGCTTGAATTGATAATCTTCTTAATAGAGGCTTTTCTTGATCCGCTAATTCTAATAATCTTGATTTAGTTAATAATCCAAAGGTTGATTCAAAAATAGGCATTAACAGAATTATTACTAACAGAAGTATTGATAAGAAAAGAGAATCAGAGAAAAGATCTCCTTTGGAAAGAAATAATTTAGAGGAATTTAAAAGGTTAGTATTTTGATTGTTTCCCCCTACAAGAACTAGTTGACTTAAGAAAGCACCTAATGGGACTAAAAAGGCGATTTGAAGAAATTGGGCTCTATTCCTTATCCTGCCCCCCAGGAAAGAGACTACACAAGCACAAATGAATGTGACTACAAGTAAATAATTATTTATACCCTCTACAGAAGCAGGCCAGTTAATAAAAGCCATCGAAACCCATGACAAAGCAGTTAAGGTACCCATACCCTGAGAAATAATCAATGCAGGAGGGATAACTATCACTAAAGGGCTAATATTATCAAAATTGACCTTTATAAACTGAGATAAAAGAAGAAGTCCAATTATTAAAAGAATTTGCCGTGAATTAATCATCGGATTTTCTTTCTTAGAAATAAGGATTAACAGACCACAAGATACAAGCACTTCTACAAAAGTGACTAGCCATTCAAATATAGTGCCAAAGTCATTTGGATAATTGGTTAATAATTTGTGGGAAGAAATTATTGCAATAACTATGCAAACGAGAAAAATAATTAATTTGTCTATTTTTGAGAATTTACTTGGTTCTCTATCAGGCAATTGGCTTTTGAGCCAGAAATTTTTAAATAGGCTTGTAAGGTTTTGCACAGAATATAAATAAAACTTTTTCTTTAAACTAGAATTATAAGCATGTTAAGTAAAAAAGGAGAATTTTTTATTAATGTCATTAAAACTAGACGGCAAGAAATTATCATTAGAAATTGAAAACCGGTTAAAAAAGGATGTTGCTTCTGGATTAATAATGGTCAATAGAGAGCCTGGTCTCGCTGTCATTAGAGTAGGAGATGATCCTGCGAGTGGCGTTTACATTAAAAATAAAGAAAAAGCATGTAAAAGGATTGGCATTAAAAGTTTTTTATTTCATCTAAATAAAGACATATCAAATGAAGAAGTTAGAAATTTAATAAATAAACTTAATAATAAGAAAGAGATAGATGGGATTTTATTACAATTACCTTTACCAAATCAACTTGATCCTCAAGAATTAATTAGTAATATCTCACCGACAAAAGATGTTGATGGATTACACGAAGAGAACATTGGAAAGCTATTAAAAGGTGAACGGGCTTTAAGATCCTGTACTCCAGCAGGAATTATTAATTTACTTTCATCGCAAGGAATAACTATCGAAGGGAAGAGAGTTGTAGTCATCGGACGCAGTATTTTAGTAGGAAAACCTGTATCAATAATGATTTTAAATAAAAATGGAACTGTTACAATTGCTCATTCTAAAACCAAGAATTTATCTGAAATTTGTAAGCAAGCGGATATCTTAATTGTAGCTGCGGGCAAGCCCAAATTCATTGACTCAAGTTTTGTTAAAGAAGGAGCGATAATTATTGATGTTGGGATACATAGATTAAAAAGTTCAAATAATAGTGCTTTTGAATTATGTGGAGATGTAAAATTAGAAGATGTTATTTCTAAAGTATCTGCATACACTCCAGTTCCAGGGGGCGTTGGACCAATGACAGTAACAATGTTATTAGTAAACACAATCTTTAGCTGGCAAAAAAACTGTGGGATCTTAACAACTATTGATGATCTCTTACCATAAATAAAGAAATTTTTTCAACTTTTATTAAAGAATTTATTAATGACAAAAGTTTTTGAATCAAACTTTGATTTCGAAGAATATTTAAAAGAGACCAAAAAAGTCGTAGAAGAAGCCTTGGACTATTCTTTGGGACCAGAGAACCCTGAGATACTCAGAGAATCGATGAGATATTCACTATTAGCAGGAGGGAAAAGAATTCGTCCAATCTTATGTCTTGCTTCTTGTTCCTTAGCGGGAGGAGATCCATCTTTAGCAGTGCCTACAGCAGTAGCCATCGAAATGATTCATACGATGTCATTAATACATGATGATTTGCCCTCTATGGATAATGATGACTTAAGAAGAGGTCGTCCAACGAATCATAAAGTCTATGGAGATGCTATTGCGATACTAGCAGGGGACGCATTACTTACCAGAGCTTTTGAAATGGTTTCATTACGAAGTCCAGGTGTAGATTCAAGAAGACTATTAAATGTTGTTGGCGAATTATCTTTAGTTGCAGGAGCACCAGGATTAGTCGGTGGGCAAGTCGTTGATCTTGAATGCGAAGGGAAAGAAGTAGATTTAGAAACTCTTGAATATATACATTTACACAAGACTGGAGCTTTATTAAAAGCTTGTGTAAGAACAGGAGCTATGATTGCAGGGGCTGAGGATAAATTACTTTCGGCTCTAACAACTTATGCTGAGGGTATTGGTTTGGCATTTCAAATTATTGATGATATTCTTGACCTCACCTCTAGCAGCGAAACACTAGGCAAAACAGCTGGGAAGGATCTTCTCGCTGATAAAACAACTTATCCCAAGTTATTAGGAATGGAAGAATCGAAGAAAAAAGCCTTAAATTTAGTAAAAAAAGCAAAGGAAGCTATTAAGCCTTGGGGCCCAGAAGCAAAGTACTTGATTTCTCTTGCGGACTTTATAACTAATAGAGATAGATGAGGAGCACTAATAACATTGTCTAATTTAATAGAGATTCTTAATAATCAATTACTGTTTTGGAGTTTAATAGCTTGTTTGACAGCACAATTTTTGAAAATTATATTCAATCTTTTTTTAGAAAAGGAATTAAGATTCGGAATTATGTTTGAGACAGGAGGGATGCCTTCCAGTCACTCTGCATTAATAACCGGTGTAACCGCTGGGATTGGATGGGATTTAGGATTTAACAGTTCAGTATTTGCTCTTTCAGTGTGTATTTCTTTAATTATTATGTACGATGCAAGCGGTATAAGAAGATCTGCTGGATTACAAGCAATTGAAATAAATAAAATATCTAAAGGATTAGATGATAAATCATTTATCAAATTAAAAGAGACTCTTGGCCATACAAAACCAGAAGTTATTGTGGGGGCAATGATAGGTCCTCTGATAGTACTCCCAGGGATGATTTTATTTGGTTCCCCTGCAAATATAATAAGTTTATTTATTAATTAAAGTAATTTACTTTGAGAATTTTTCAATAGTACTTACAAAATTCCTAGCTGCATTAATATTGCTTGGCAAATGCAAATGAACCCAACTAGCATGTAAGTTTTCAGAAGACCAGCCTTCATTCTTATTATTGGTACCCCAAGATCTAATCATCCATGGAGAAGTGAATTTACAAGTAGAGTAATGTTTATTAAAACTTGAATTTATAACTTTTTCTTCAATTTGCCAATAATGAAATTCATGTCCTTTAAATATTTGATCTTTTTTAATTATTTGAGAATCTTTAATTCCTTCGATATATCTATATCCTACTGACAACTTTCCTCTCTTTGAATTAAAAGGAAGTATATTTGCCATCCTATACACTTCCCCAAATTCATCTTTAATAGATTCGCCCAAAATCATCATGCCACCGCACTCTGCATATATATATCCTTTTTTGTAAAACTGTCTTAAAGACTCTAAACTTCTTTTTGATGAGCTTATATGTTGAGCATATTTCTCTGGGAAACCTCCTGGTATTATTAATGTTTTTACGTCATTAGGAATTTCTTCATCTTCAAATAAATTCCAGGAGACAAGTGGGATACCTATCTCTTCAAGAAACTCTTTTGTCTCTGGATACTGAAAGTGAAATATTTTATCCTCCGCTATTGCAACAGGTTTACAAGATTTTATTTGTAAATCGCTATGAAATAGATTTTCTATATTTTTACTATAATTTGTTGGTAACAAAAATTTTTCAAGTTTCTTAAAATCCAAAGTTTTTTCTGCAACATCAGCAAAATAATCAATATCAATTTTTTTCTTTGAATCTTTAGGAGAAACTATTCCTAAATCAGATTTACTAAGGGATATTTTATTATTTGTAGGAAGAAATCCCAAAATATCTATATTCTGATTTTCAAATACTTCCTTTATTAGTTTTTTATGTCGTTCTGAATTTACATTATTAAAAATTATACCTTTTATAGAAATTTCATTATCAAAATCTATAAACCCTTTTATTAATGGTAGGAGTGAGGCTGATTGACCTCTTGCATTAACAACAAAAATTATAGGAAGATCTAAGATTTTGGCTACGTTTGCAGTACTTGAATAATGAGTAGAACCAAGCCCATCAAATAGTCCCATTGCTCCCTCAACCAAGGATAAATTATATTTATTTGAATATTTCAAAAAGGTGGTTTTTACCCAATCCTCTCCACTTAGAAAAACGTCTAAATTCCTACAAATAGGCTGCCCTATTGAACTTAATTGCTGTTGATCAAGGTAGTCAGGACCAACCTTAAATGTTTGTAATTTTAAACCTCTAGAATATGCCCAACATGATATGAGTAAGGAGAGTGTTGTCTTACCACTATCCGTAGAAGGTGCAGAAATTATACAAGACATCTAAAACATTTTAATTAATAGCCTCATAAATTCTTTTAGAGACTTTAATTGCATTTTCAAAAAGTGGACTTGTATTCCCTCTACTACTTCGTAAAAGTTGGCTTACATCTGTTTCAGAGGGGGAAAGGGAGTAGGGCACTACCTCCTCTATAAGATGCATATCTGCCATCCCACCTGCCTCTAACCTCATGCACTCAACAGATTCAGATCCAAGGATTATACAAGTATTTTGCTTTGGATTCTTACTGATTTTAGAAATTAACCTTAAACCAATCACTTGTCCAGAATGAATACTAGGGTTACCAAGAGGTAAAGGGTTTATTGAAACTTTAATTTCCTCTCCATTGGTCCTAACAAAGAAAGCTTGGGTAAGTTCATTCGTTTTTTTGATTCTTATAAATTTCCAATCCAACCTATCACTAATCCAAGAGATTAGAAAAAGGGCCTGAATGATATGTTCTCCCTCAATATCAATATCAATATCACTGATATGTTCTAAAATATCTCTCCTTGAAGGAGGATCAAATATCATAGCTAAAGATTCTCTCCAACTTTTAAGTCTTACCCAATTCAAATCATTTATAGCTATTTTTGAATTCAAAGCATTATTTAAAACATCTATACATCTTTTAATAGATCCGTTCGCCGTATCAATTATTAATCTACTCCCATTTCTCCTAAAAAAGTCAAAGATCTCCGGAGAATCATCAAGACTGCTATTCCACCACAACCATGATGGGAGTTCATCAATAGATAGATTATTAACTAAATCTAGTCCTTTTGAATAAATAGATTGAGTCCCACCTCTTATGACAACAAGATCTCCACAAATTGTTTGACTGCTATAATCATCACTCAAAGGACAATATGCAGATACATAAGTTTTAATCTCTGATTCTCTACTAAAAGTAGGGGCTAGTGTAATAAGTCTCCGAGGATTTAATGTAGTTATGGATGATTCAAAAAATTGTCCTCTTAGATCTTCCTCTGAATCATTAGAAATATTATTTTTTAAAAGATCAATTAACTTATTACTATATAGAGAGGTTGCCAAAGGGAGTCTGTTCTCTAATATTAAATCCTTTGCAGTTTTTATAATATCTTGACTTAAATTGCCAGTTATGGGACCCCTAATTAAATTACTTCTCACTAAACATTGCTCAAGCCATGAAGGTTGCCAAACAATTAGAGAGAAAGTATTAGCTCCTAATGAATACTCATTTTCTGAGATCCAAAGTTTTTCGAGATAGTTAGATATCTCTTCAGGTGGTAACTCTAATGGGGTTTGAAGTGTTAATTGAGGTTTCATTATTCTATGTTAAGGCCTACGCCAAAAAATATTATCTTTAGAAAGTAATTGATCTGCCTCTGGAGGGCCCCAAGTCTTTGATTCATATTTGTATACAGGAAGTTTCCAGGGAGCATTTTCCATCAATTCTATTAGGGGAGTATAAAGTTTCCAGGCGGCTTCAACTTCATCACTCCTTGTGAATAAAGTTGGGTCCCCCAACATGGAATCAGCTAAAAGTCTTACATAACCTTCATCAGATGGCTCTCCAAAGGATTCATCATAGGAGAATTCCATTTCTACAGGCCTAGATTTCATGCCCGATCCTGGAGACTTTACTTCAAATTTAAAAGTAGCTCCCTCATTAGGTTGAATTCTGAGAACTAATTGATTTGGTGCTGGATTAATTATTGTTGATTCAAATAAATGAACAGGTACATCTTTAAACGTTAAAACAATTTCCCCAAGGCGTTTTGGTAGTCTCTTACCTGTTCTTAAATAAAAAGGCACTCCTTGCCACCTCCAGTTATCTATAAAAACCTTTGCCGCAATATATGTTTCAGTTGTGCTGTTTAGGTTGACTCCTTCCTCTTCTCTATAACCTTTAAGTGGATTAGATTGATTTCCCCCAGAGCCATACTGTCCCCTAATACAGCAATCCCATGGTTCATTCTCATTCGCAAGCTTTGAGGCCTGAAGCACTTTAGCTTTTTCATTTCGAATGGCCTCAGGATCAAATTTTCCTGGGGGTTCCATTGCTGTAACTGCAAGCATTTGAGTTAAGTGATTTTGAAGCATATCTCTTAGAGCTCCGGAAGTCTCATAATAACCAGCTCTATCCTCAACACCAACAGTCTCTGATGAAGTTATTTGTATACTTGAGATATAGTTTCTATTCCAAATAGGTTCAAATATTGTATTAGCAAATCTTAAAACCAAAATATTTTGGACAGTTTCCTTTCCTAAATAATGATCAATTCTGAAGATTTGACTTTCATCTGCACAACTTTGAACAATGCGATTTAGTTTTTTAGCACTTGAGTAATCTCTTCCGAATGGCTTTTCAATTACTACTCTACTTTTTTTAGGATCATTTATTAAACCTGCATTTTTTAAAGCTTTGCAACCGCTCCCATAAAAATTTGGAGAGACTGATAAATAAAAAGTTCTGTTCCCATGTGTGGCTTGTGTTTTATCAATTTCTTTTAATCTTTTAGCAAGTTTTATAACGTCCTCTTCTTTCTGTAAGTCAACAGGCTCATAAAAAAGGTACTTAGAGAAATCTAACCATTCTTTTTCATTTTGAGATATTTGATCTTTCAATTTAACAGACATTTTCGAACGAAACTCTTCGTCATTCCAGGGTCTCCTAGCACATCCAATCACAGCAAACTCACTAGGTAATCTTCTTTGCAAGAAAAGTTCAAATAAAGCAGGTATAAGCTTCCTATGAGTGAGATCTCCACTAGCTCCAAAGATTATTAGACATTGAGGGGGAATGACTCTCTCTTGACGTAAACCTATTCTTAAAGGATTACTTAAAGATGAATTCATATTTTTTTTAAATACTATCTATTGATAAATTCATCGAATATTGCTGTTAAAGCCACACTATGTGTCTAAATCAAAAATTAATCAAAACTGATAAAAGATATTGATTATTAAAAGTTAGTAAGTTTCTACATGCCAGCGGCCTGCTTTCTTAAGCTGAGGTCTTAACTCTGACCAATTGAGTCCTTTTGCTTCAGCAGCATTTGTCATGGCCTCATCTATGCCAGGTTCCATGCCTTTTAAACCGCAAAGATAAATATGAGTTTTCTCATCTTCAATCATATTAAAGAGTTCATTAGCTGATTCCAAAACTCTATCTTGTATATACATTCTGCCCCCTTTGGTATTTTGCTGTTCTCTACTGATAGCTTTAGTATACTTAAAATTATCTGGATAAGTTTCAAGATATCTTTGCAAATCTTCTTCATATAGAAGATTTGCTGACTTTGGAGCTCCCATAAATAACCATGCTTTTCCTTTGAAATTCCAGTTATTTTTTTCTCTTTCAGAACTTTCAAACATTCTTCTTAAATAAGCTCTCATTGGCGCAATACCTGTACCTGTAGCCAACATAATGATATTTGCATTTTCATCTTCAGGAAGTAACATCTCTTTTCCTACTGGTCCAGTAATTTTAACTTTATCTCCTGGTTTAATATCACATAAATAAGTTGAACATATACCATTTATAGTCTGACCATCTTTTTCATATTGCAGTTGTCTTACACATAGAGATACAGAGTTTCCCTCAAAATCATCTCCATGTCTTGTACTAGCTATTGAATAAAGTCTAAGTTTATGAGGTTTGCCATTAGCATCTTCCCCTGCAGGCATAATTCCAACACTTTGACCTTCGACATATTTCAAAAGTGGATCTCCCCCTTTTAAATCAAAAGTAATATGATTTACTCTTCCAATTGCCCCATCTTTAAGAAGGCTATAATTTTCTGTTACCGTTCCAACAAATGGAGTCTTTGGCCGATAAGTATTTACTGGTACATCCGGGTGCTTCATTTTCTTTATAGGCTTTTGATCAATTTTAGTATTTTCTTTCGTTTTTGGAGACCCTGTTTTTATATCTGGACTTACTGGTATGGACAAATCCTTACCATCCTTAATTTTGGTAATATCTTTTGATGGATCATTTTTCAATTTTGCGACAGGAGTAGCCACTGACGTTGATTCTACTTTTGTCTCGGTAGCGTTCTTCTCTATTTTCTTTGTTTGCACAGTAACTGATTTAGTGGAAGGTTTGACTTCGTTAGGCATATTCGCTTGTTCAAAATTCTTACTTCTTCTGACAAAGTATTTATTAATAAACCAAAAGATTGCGATGAGAATCGGTATATGAGCGAATCCTCCTGTAATTACTTGTGCTTCCGAATATGCCATTGTAAAGATAACTTTATATATGACAATATCAACTTGTACACGAAAATGTATTTAATTTACAAAAATGGTTACGTTTTGAGATCGGAATAATTTAACAAACAAAGAATTTTTTAACTTTAATTTGACATTTTGTGGGTATAGTTACTCAGTAATAATATTATTTGTTCAAAAATCCATCAATGGAATTCTCTCAAGAATCAGGTAATCAAGATCATCGCAACGATTACAAGACAATTGAGCAGACTATGGAAAAGCTTTCTGACGGAGCGAGAAGACTTGCCGCGCAATTAACTACCACGGCAAGTTTTGATTCATTATGGAAGGTCTTAACAGATTATGATCGACTAAATCTTTTTATTCCCAACTTACTAACAAGCAAAGTACTTTATGAAAATAACAATAATGTTCATTTAAAACAAATAGGATCACAAGATTTTCTCGGGATGAAATTTTCAGCAGAAGTAATATTAGACCTTTACGAAGAGAAAGATATTGGTCAAATAAACTTTAAATTAATAAAGGGTGACTTTAGAAGGTTTGAAGGAAGTTGGAAAATAAAAAGTATTAATAATTCTGATAAGATTTCTTTAATCTATGATTTAACAGTGAAGGGTTGCCAATGGATGCCAATTGGAATGATTGAAAAAAGATTAAAAAGAGATCTAAGTGAAAACCTTATAGCTGTTGACAAACAAGCAAAGGTTTCCAATAGTTCAGCTGGAAAGATTTGATTATAGCCCCAAGGGGATTCGAACCCCTGTCGCCTCCGTGAAAGGG
>CETG01175622.1_pt1 | contig 10858 bp, 12 predicted proteins | sample 361471 | NCBI WGS metagenome assembly CETG01 (sample SAMEA2622696, study PRJEB7988) | marine metagenome | isolation source: saline water (ENVO:00002010), including | reverse complement strand
AATTCTTTATCAGCTCAAAAAATGCAAAGTATACCTGCAGCATTAATTCTTTGGATAGGTATAATATTCCTTTAAATTAAATTTAATAATGAATTTCTAGCATATCCTTAATCTCATTGGATGAAATTAAATATTTGTTTTTACAAAATTCGCATATAAGCTCAGCTTTACCTTCCTTTTCTAAAATATCTCTTAACTCTTCTTTCTCAAGCATTTTTATAGCATTTATACTTCTTTGTCTAGAGCATCTACACTTGAATTCAACATTTTGAGAACGAGCTTTTTCTGAAATTGATTTGTCATCGATATCTGGAAAAATCTTTGTAATAAGGGAAAGTAAATTGTCTTTTGATTTTTTAAGTTCTTCACTAAATGATTTGATTTCTTTACACCTTTCTTCTAACAAAGATACTATTAGAGGATCAGTATCTTTCTTAGGCAAAACTTGAGCTAAGAGTCCTCCGCAGCAAATAAGTTTTTTATCATTAAACTTTTCACCTAAAAAAACAGCCGAAGGAGTCTGTTCAGAATGTAGTAAATAAGAAGCAAGATCCTCAGCTATATTACCATTTACAAGTTCTACGGTGCTTGTGAAAGGATCTCCAGATCCATTGTCTCTAATAACATTTAAATATCCTTTACCAACAGCTTTCTTGAAATTGAATGAATACTTATTATAAATATTTATAATAGGATCTAATTCTAAATTTGGATTTCCGACGTAGCCTCTGATTTTTCCATCTCTACCAGCATCAACTAAAATTCCATTTAATGGTCCATCTGATCTAATTCTTAAAGTTACTCTGCCATGAATGATTTTCATCGAACTTGCTAATAAAAGCGAGGCATTAAAGGCTCTTCCCATTAGGGCTGTTGTTAAATAAGAAAGATTATGTCTTGACTGAGCTTCATTGGTAGATGTCGTGCTAGATACGGCAACTAATCTAATACTACCCTTTGCTGCAGTCGCTCGAACAATTTTGTCTACCATTTATGGTCTTCTAGTTGATCTGAGCCTGCCCTCTTCAAGAGCAAAACTCTTTGTTGGTAAGTTAGTGAATAATTCTGCCTCATGGGTAACTATTATGATCGTATTTTTCATTCTAAGACCATTTATTAAATCTTTTACATCATTTTTCATAGACCAATCGAGTCCTGCTGTAGGTTCATCAAGCAAAATTATACGTGGATCTCTTAAAAGTTGTACAGCTACTGCTAGACGTCTTTGTTCACCACCACTTAGATTCTCTGGAGGTATTGATAAATTAATTTCTGAGAGGCCCACTTGTTTGAGAATATTAAACATGCTATTACTAGTGATTGAATTATGACCAATTTTTAACTCTTTTCTAATAGTTGAACCTATAAAAAATCTCTCGGGAAATTGAAAAACAATTCCACAAAGCCATCTCCTTTGTCTAGGAGATATTTTATTATTCTTCCAAAAAATATTTCCTTCTTGTTCTGATATAAGACCACTAATAATTTCAAGTAGTGAGGTTTTACCTGAACCGCTTGCTCCTGAAATTAATATTATTTCTTTTTCATTTACTTTTAAATTTATATTCTTTAATATCTTTTTACTACTTGTTTGAGGTTGATAAGTAATATCTTTTATTTCCAAGACCATATTTAGTATAATTAATATATATTAATTGTGATTATTAAAGTATCAAACTTATAATAGTTGATAATATGAGAATCTAAAAATTAATATGAATGTCTTATTTAGAGAAGTAGATACTTTTAATTGTTGGATTTGGATTAAATTCTTTGAAATGCCAAGTCAAGCTGAAAAAAGTTATTTAGATGGAGTCTTTGATAGTTGGTATGTTTTAGGCCGATTAGGTGGATTTAACTCAGAGAACTTGCAGTCTCAGGATGAAGGCAATGATTTAAATTGGATGTCCTACGATAATTCAATATCAAATGCATCAACCCCTGCTTTAATGCATAATTTAGGCGAAATGGAATATCAGAACTTGTGGTCTAGATGTTGGGTAGATTTTGGAACATCTGATGCTTTAGCAATTGATATTCTGATAAATACCTTAATTCAAGTTTCCAATGATTATGTAAAAATTGATTCATTAATAATTGGAGGGGAGAATGAAGATTGGTTAGTGGATGATCATCCTGATTTGATTTTTAAAAATTAATATTATAAATGCGAGAATTTACTAGGCTATTCATTTCAAATGATAGGTTGAGATTATCTAATAATAATTTTTTAGAACTCACAAAACAAGAATCACATTACCTAAATAAGGTAATGAGGATAAAATTAGATCAAGAAATTTTAATAATTAACGGCCAAGGATCATTATGGAAGGCAAAAAATATAAAAAATAATCGTATTGAAATAATAAATTTAAATAAGCCCCTATTATTTCAAAAACAAAAACCATTCCTTTTAGGATTAGCTACTTCTATTCCTAAAAATGGATTTGAGAATATTTTAAAAATGGCCACTGAAATTGGGATTGATATTTTTCAGCCTTTAATTACAGATAGACAAATAAAAAGATTTAAAAGGCCATTCGCCAAGACCTCAAGATGGGATTCATTGATAAATGAGTCTGTTGAACAGTGTGAGAGACTATGGAAACCTAAGATCTCTGAATCCCTAAATATCTTTGATTGGATTCCAAATATTATTAAAAAAGATTTTGTCTCAATATCTGCTACAAGAATTGATAATTCTGTAAGCTTAAAAAATTGTTTAAAAAAAATTAAAGTTAATTTAAATAAAAAGGATAAAGTATTTTGGAATGTGATTGGACCTGAGGGAGGATGGTCTCATAATGAGTTAGATTTCTTTATTAAAAATAAAATCCAACTTGTGAAACTCTCAGACACTATTTTAAGAACTTCTACAGCAGCAATTAGTTCATCATTTATACTTAATGAATGGAGAAATGATTATCTAGAATTTAATAATTTTAAACAATGAGTCTAATTTTTCAAGATTTTATTTTTGGTTTTGGTATTAATCTTATTTTAATTTTATTGGGTTTTAAAATACCAATAATGACAAAAAGTGGGTGGATTAGTTCGGGTATATTGGGCACTATTTTATGGGGTTGTTTGTCTTGGAAAGGATGGCTTTCTGTTGTTATATATCTAATACTTGGTTCTCTAGTGACAAAAGTCGGATATAATTTTAAAAATAAAATTGGAATAGCAGAAAAAAGAGGAGGAAGAAGAGGTCCTGAGAATGTTTGGGGATCGGCCGCAACAGGAATGCTTTTGGCAATTCTTATTAAATTCAATTTAGGTAATCCAGTATATTTTAAAATCGCCTTTTCCGCCAGTTTTGCTGCAAAACTGGCGGATACTTTTGGTAGTGAGATTGGAAAAAGATTTGGTAAAAGGACTTTTTTAATTACTTCATTTAAAAAAGTGAAAAAAGGTTCAGAAGGAGGCGTAAGTTTAGAAGGGACTTTGGCTAGTCTTTTAGGCTCTATAGTTATGAGTTATGTAATGATGACTTTAGGCTTTATTGTATCTGCTCCTCAAATTTTTATAGTTATAGTTTCTGGATTTATAGCAACAATATTTGAAAGTATAATAGGGGCTAAATTTCAGAATAAATACAATTTAAGTAATGAACTTGTTAATACAATACAGACAAGTTTTTCAGCAATAATATCTATAGTTATTTATTCAATTTATATGAGTTTATAGTTTATTAATAACGATTTTTGTCATATCAAGATTCTCTCCATTTCTTTAAAATATCCCAACTTTTAATACGTTGATAAATCCATAAATGACCATCAGAGTTAAGATGAATTCCATCTTTAGAGATCCAATTTATACTCCTTTTATCTGAGTACATTTCTTTAAAAGTTGCTAAGAAAGGTACGTTTTGATTTATGCAAACTTCTTCAATCCTTTTCTCATATGAATTACAAAATTCATTTGAGTACCATAAACATTCCGAAAATGGCATTTTACTCTCATCGACAGGCGAGAGCCCCATAACAAATATCTGGGTTTTTGACTTCATAGAATAAATTAATCTTTCTAATCCATATTGGAAACCTTCTATGTCTAGAAGATGTCTTCCATCCTTTCTACCAATTCTGGCGGTATCATTTATGCCAACATTTAGAAGTATCCCTTTGGGTTTATTTCTCCTTGTCTCACCTCTTGATAACCATTCACTTTCCCATCTTGAGGCAACTTTTTCAATTCCATCTCCCCTCACTCCAAGTTGATAAACAATCACTCCATTTTTAGAATACATCCATTCTTTTCTAATCCTCTCACACCAACCACCTCCTTCTTCATCTCCCCATCCATAAACACTGCTATCTCCAATAACTACTAGTTGTTTAGGTAACTTATTCACTAATCAAATTTGAAGCTTTAAAAAGAATTATTCTAAAATTCAAACGAATTTTTCTTTAATTTTACCATTAATTAATTCTCCTATGATTGCTATTGAACTGTAAGCAATTAAGATTAGTGATACTTCGTCCCAGGCAAAAGAACTTATTGATTCTTGCAGCTGCCAACCTAACCCAACACTTCCTATAACTCCAACTATAGCAGTTTCTCTTATTAAAATATCAGATCTATAAGCACAATATCCTAGATAACTTTTTGCTTGTATGGAAAACAAACCCAATAGCCAACTTATCCTTTTAGATGCCCCAATTGATTCTAGTGCTATAAATTGATTCTTTTTTATTTCCCTTAAATTTGCATTCATCAATTTACTTGTAATTGCAGCGTTATACAAACCAAGTGATAAAGCAGCTAAAGATATTGAGGGCTCGTTGAACATTAACAAAACCAAAATTGTTATTGGTGGAGGAATTAAACGAAAACAAAAACTTATAAAACCCATTAATAACAAACCAAAATTGTTATTTATCAAGATTGAACAAAAAGGAGGAAGACTTATTGCTAAAGCTGTAGCAGAAATACTCAATAATATAGTTTCAATAATTAATTTTAGAAAGTCATAATTTATGAAATCCCTCGTAAGAATATGGAAATTATTTACAGAGTATGTAAATTCATATGATGGACTTAGTATGAAATAAATTAAGTAAAATACTAAAGATATTGATAAAAATAATAAAAGTGAAAATATTAAGATTAAAAATTTTGAATTAATCTTTATATATTTTATAAGATTAAAAATAATCTTTGCGAAAATTATTAATAATCCTAGGGTCCATAAATAAGTCCATAATTCTCTGAAGCTTAGGGCTTTAAATGATAAATAAATGCTAGTTCCTATACCTCCTAAGCCAAATAATCCTAAAATGCTCGTACTTCTTAAGGCGCACTCTAATCTATAAATTCCAAAATCATAGAGCGTATTTACAATTGGCAACCAAGTTATAGTTATTAAAGATGATAATCCTCTATTATTGATTGCTAAGATTGATTCAATATTTCTTATATTAATATTATCTAATTGTTCTTTGAAAACTTTTGCATTAATAGCGATATAAGGAATGCATATTGAAATAATTCCGACTTTTAAATTTAATCCATATATTTGTATAAGTAAAAGCCCCCAAACTAATTCATGAATTGATCTAAAAAAGGTAAGAAATAATTTAACTAATTTGCCAAATATATTAGGTATATTAAAACTCTTATAAAAGATGTCTGATGATAACAAACCAAAAAATATTCCAAAAATTATACTAATAAACCAACTAGTAAATGCGATAAAAATAGTTTCACTTATCCTATAAAATAATGAAATTAAAATATCACTATTTAATTTTGGAAAAAATGCAGCTAAGGTGAATTCTGTTACTAAATCAAAACCTCCCAGATGCATATTCGTAAAAATCTCATAACAAAGAGGAATAAGAATTAATATTGGTAGAAAAGTTAAAGATGTAGGATTTAATTTTAAATTATTCAATTTTTTAATAAATTTTATTTAAGTCATGATCTCTGATATATTTTTTCTTTTTGTTAAATAGAATTTGTCCATTTTTAATTCCAACGACTCTATTGAAACCCTCTAATAAATCTAGTCTATGTAATGATATTAAAATTGTTTTAGGTAATCTCAAATCAAAATTATTATTTTTATTTAGAAATAGCTCCTTTAAATGTTTTGTTGTTTTTGGATCTAAATTGTTAAAAGGTTCATCTGCTAATAAGATAGATGGTTGCTGAAGTAATGTTCTGGCAATAGCAATCCTTTGCCTTTCACCTCCTGATATTTTTTGTACATTTTTATTAAAAATAGATCTGTTTAATTTACAAATTTCCATGCATTTATGAGCTTCTTTAAAAGAACAAATATTTAATAAATTTTTTAATGCAAAAATAGAGTTTCTTTTTCCTAGTAAACCACAATTAACATTTTGTTCTGCAGATAAATCGTCTATTAGTCTTAAATCTTGCCAAATAGTTCCAATCCTTTTTTTTTGTTTGCTACTTATTTTTCGGTATAAGTTTCCATATATTCTATATTCACCATTTGAATGGCTTAATGTTCCATTAATGATAGAAATCAGAGTGGTTTTACCTGAACCACTTTTTCCTAAAAGAGCTATCTTCTCACCTTCATTAATTATTAAATTTATATTTCTTAGGATCTTTTGTTTATTTGTTGAGAATGATAAATTTTTTAACTCTATTAAAACCTTTGTCATCTAATTTTTCTTAATCTTCGTGCAATATTTTCTATGTCATTATAAAGTTCGGGAGATGACTCAATAAATTTCTTTGCCCCAAACATATCTAAAATTTCCTTATCTTTTTTATTATTAATATCTAAATTAAGAATTATTGATTTAAGCTCACTAGTAAAACCTTTTTTGAATCTTTTATCTAAATCTCCTTGGGCGAGCCAATGATAGTCTGCATATGATGGAGTTACCCAAAATAATTTAATATTTTTAGTCCTTTTTTTATTTTCCTTTAAATTTCTATCCCAAATTTGCTTATTCAATGCACCTGCTTCAAAAGCACCACTATTAACAAGGACTATTGTACTATCATGACTTCCACTAAAGCTCGCTCTTTTACTACTGAAATCGTTTATTTTTACTCCCGCCATGTTTAAAAAGTGTTGAGGCATTAATCTCCCAGAAGTAGAATTCTCTGAACCAAAAGTGAATCTTAGATTCTTTAAAAGTTTTAGATTTTGTATGTTTTTAGCAGGTTTAATTTTTAATTTTTTATTAATTATAAAAACACTTTTGAATTCCTTATCAATATCTCTTTGAGCTAAAACAATAGAGTTTGGGGTTTTTATTCGAGCCTGAACCCCAGAGAGCCCTCCGAACCAAACGATATCAAGGTCTTTGGATTTAAATCCAGAGACCGCAGCTACATAATTAACAACAGGTACATACTTAACCTCGACATTCAATTCTTTTGATAATTTATTAGAAAATAACTTGAATCTTCTATCCAAAATCTCTTGATTCTGATCTGGGATCGCTCCAATCTTAAGAATCTTTTTATTTGCTATTGAGGGAGTAGCAAATATTGATAAAAAAAAGGTGTTTAAAATTAATATTTTTTTAAAAGATAATAATTTCTTCATAATAAATTTAGTAATAATTTTTTATGGCATTATTAAGCCTACCCAATCCGTCAATGATTTTTGATTTTGAAGAAGCACAGGATATCCTAATGAATTGATCGTTACCAAAAACTTTCCCAGGAACAACCACTAAACCGTAATCATCAAGTATTTTTTTACAGAAATCAACGGAAGAAATTGTTTTGTTGGGAAGTTTAGGAAAAAGATAAAAGGCACCATTTGGAGGGTCAATATATATACCTTTAATCTCTCTTAATCCTTGAAATAGTATTTCTCTTCTTTCATCATATCTCTGGTTGATTTGATCAAAGAATTCTTTATTAAGCTTTAATGCTGCTAAAGCACCTCTTTGAACAAATGAACAGACATTACTAGTACTTTGGCTTTGGAGTGTAGAACATGCCTTAATTATTTCCTTGTTACCTGCAAGATATCCCAATCTCCAACCTGTCATTGCCCAACCTTTTGCAAATCCATTTACAGTAAATATTCGATCTTTTAAGTCATTTGCGTATGCAGCAAAACTTATATGTACATTTCCTTTTTTTAATATTAATTCATATATCTCATCTGAGATCAGATTAACGCTTTTATTTTCTCTTAGAACTTCAGCAAAGATATTTAATTCATCTTCTTTTATAACCTTGCCAGTTGGATTATTTGGAGAATTGATTATTATGAACTTTGTATTAGCAGTTATTTTAGAGACTAAATTTTTCTTATCAATTCTGAATCCATTCTCTGCAGATGTTTCTAAAATTACAGGTTTACCTCCTGCAAGCCTAACTATTTCAGGATAGCTAAGCCAATATGGTGATGTTATTATTACTTCGTCTCCTTCATTTAAAAGTACCTGAAATAAATTATAGATAGCCTGTTTTGCTCCATTGGTAATAATTATATTTTCAAATTCTACTTCCAATCTATTTTGGAGTTTTAGTTTATTTGCAATAGCATTCCTAAGTTCTAAATCCCCTGCTGCAGGACCATATTTAGTGAATCCATTAAAAATTGCCTGACTTGTCTCTTGAAGAACTTCCTTTGGAGCTTCGAAATCTGGTTCACCTGCGCTTAAGTTGCAAATATCTCTTCCACTAGCTGCCAGTTCCTTTGCTTTTTCACTTATTTGAAGGGTAAGTGAAGGTTCAATAGACAAAATCCTTTTTGATAAAATTTCTTTGCTCATTTGATATCAATTTCTTTATATCTCATTTTGTAGATAATTAATCTAAATTTAAATCTGATTTTAATATATAAATAATTTCTTTTGATCCTATTAGAAATATTCCCTAATATTTGTAGGATTAATTTTTGTAATTAAATTATGATTAATTAAATTATCTCTTTAAATGTGAAAAGATTGGTAGTAGGTAGTGGAAATCCTTATGCAAGGTTAATAATAGTTGGAGAAGCGCCTGGGGCAAGTGAGGATAAAGAAGGGAAACCTTTTGTTGGTAAATCGGGAAGACTTTTGAGAGAATTATTAATAAAAGCTGGATTTGATATAGAAGAAGATATTTACTTTTGTAACGTCATAAAGTCTCGTCCTCCTAGGAATAGAAAACCAACAACAAAAGAAATCTTGATTCATAAACCTTGGTTAATGCAACAGATTAATTTAATTGACCCAAGAATGATTTTATTAACAGGATCAACAGCTATGAAAGCCGTTTTAGATTTAAATGAATCTATTACTAAATTAAGAGGAAAATGGATAAAGAAAAACGGTAAGGAATATATTTCTATTTTTCACCCATCTTATTTAATGAGATTTCCTTCTAAAGAAGAAAATAGTCCATATAGATTAACATTAAAAGATCTTCAGAATGTGAGAAATAAACTATATGATTTATAATTAAAATGGATTTTTCTGAAATACCTTCATTTTCATGTCTTTAACAAAATCAAAAGAAGTGGATAATCTTTCTAAAAGGTATTCAACTCAAATTGAGAGAAGAATAACTAAAACTGTAATGGTTGGAGATGTTGGTATAGGTAGTGAGCATCCAGTAAGAATTCAATCAATGATAAATGAAGACACACTTGATGTAGAAAATGCTGCATTGGCTATAAAAAGACTTCATGATGTAGATTGTGAGATCGTACGCTTAACTGTACCTTCAGTTGCTCATGCGAAAGCTGTTGGCGAAATCAAAGATAAACTTAGACAAAATGGTATAAATATTCCATTAGTTGCAGATGTCCACCATAATGGTATGAAAATAGCAATGGAAGTTGCAAAACACGTAGATAAAGTTAGGATTAATCCTGGATTGTTTGTCTTTGAAAAATCAGATCCCTCAAGGACAGAATATAGTTATGAAGAATTTGATGCCATTAAAAAAATAATTCTAAAGAGATTTACTCCTTTGGTTGAAGTCCTGAAAGCTCAAAATAAGGCTTTGAGAATAGGCGTAAATCATGGTTCTTTATCCGAAAGGATGCTTTTTACTTACGGAGATACACCTCTTGGTATGACTGAATCTGCTATGGAATTTGTAAAGATTTGCGATGAACTTGATTTTCACAACATAATTATTTCGATGAAAGCTTCAAGGGCACCTGTAATGATGGCAGCTTACAGGATGATTGCAGATAGGCTTGATAGTGAAGGCTACAATTATCCGCTACATTTAGGAGTTACAGAAGCAGGTGATGGTGATTATGGACGAATAAAAAGTACTGCTGGGATCGCAACCCTTCTTGCGGAAGGACTTGGAGACACAATAAGAGTTTCTCTTACAGAAGCTCCTGAGAAGGAGATTCCTGTTGGATATTCTATTTTGCAATCTTTAGGACTTAGAAAAACAATGGTTGAGTATATAAGTTGCCCAAGTTGTGGAAGGACTCTTTTTAATCTTGAGGAAGTGGTAAATAAAGTACGAAACGCGACATCACATTTAACAGGTTTAGATATTGCCATAATGGGTTGTATTGTAAACGGACCTGGTGAGATGGCAGATGCAGATTATGGTTACGTAGGTAAAGGTAAAGGAACTATTGCTTTGTATAGAAGAAAAGAAGAAATAAAAAGAGTACCTGAAGATGAGGGTGTTGAAGCTTTAATTCAACTTATTAAAGATGATGGCAAATGGATTGATCCTTAAATAATTATGGCGATTAATCTATATACATATTTTTTTTGGTAGCTTATAATCCATTTAAAGGATCTTTAATTAAGAAAATTGTTCAATAAAAAATTTTTTATCGCTTATTCTTTGGCTTTTTATGGGATTATTTATAATATTCCTGTTGAATCTTCAGTTTTAAAAAATAGTCATAAAGAAGTTATTGATCATGTTTGGCAAATTATTTATA
>CETG01052447.1_pt1 | contig 10859 bp, 8 predicted proteins | sample 361471 | NCBI WGS metagenome assembly CETG01 (sample SAMEA2622696, study PRJEB7988) | marine metagenome | isolation source: saline water (ENVO:00002010), including | reverse complement strand
TGCACAATGACCGTAAAGATCACCCAGCGCATCAAGGGCTTCAAGGTCGTCGACGAGACCCTCGAGCGCCCCGCGACTGCGGCCAGCGCTAGCGACGGCACGGCGAGCAAGGCCGTCAACGTGGTGGAGATGGACGAGAGCCTGCAGCGCCCGGAAACCCTGATCGGCATGACCTACAAGATCAAGTCGCCGCTGTTCGAACATGCGCTGTACGTCACCGTGAACGACATCGTGCTCAACGCCGGCACGCCGCATGAGCAGCGCCGCCCGTTCGAGATCTTCATCAATTCCAAGAACATGGACCACTTCCAGTGGATCGTCGCGCTCACCCGGATCATGTCCGCGGTGTTCCGCAAAGGCGGCGACTGCACCTTTCTCGTCGAGGAGCTCAAGGCGGTGTTCGACCCGCGTGGCGGCTACCTGAAGAAGGGCGGCGTCTACATGCCGTCGATCGTGGCCGAGATCGGTGCGGTGCTGGAGCGCCATCTGATCGCCATCGGCATGCTCGAAGGCCATGCGCTGGACGAAACCCAGCTCAAGTACCTGGCCGAGAAGCGCGCCGCCTACGAGGCCAGCCAGGGCGCGGTGGCGGTCGAGCCGGGTGAAGGCTTTCCGGCCGGCGCGCAGCTGTGCAACAAGTGCAACACCCAGGCCGTGGTGCAGATGGATGGCTGCGCCACCTGCCTGAACTGCGGCAACTCCAAATGTGGCTGACCGCTCACGCGATCGGATGAAAAAAGGCCCGGGCTGATGCCGCGGGCCTTTTTCGTTGGTGCGAGGCGAAGCGCGCTCAGGTCACCACGCGATAGCAGGGCGTGTACGGCACGCCTCCCGGCAGCTTCATGCGGTGCTGCTCGACGAAGGCCTGCAACAGCTTGTCCAGCGGCTGCATGATCGACGCGTCGCCGTGGATCTCGTAACGGCCGTATTGCTCGATGCGGCGGATACCCTTGTCCTTGACGTTGCCGGCGACGATCCCGGAGAAGGCCCGGCGCAGATTCGCGGCCAGCTCATGGGCCGGCAGGTCGCGGCGCAGCGGCAGGTTGGCCATCGCCTCGTGGGTGGGGTCGAAGGGTCGTTGGAAGCCTTCCTCGATCTTCAGCAGCCAGTTGAAATGGAACGCATCATTGCGCTCGCGGCGGAAGCGTCGTACTTCGCGCAGGCCTTCGGTCATCTGCCGCGCCACTTCGGCGGGGTCGTTGAAAATGATCTGGTAGCGCTTCTGCGCTTCCTCACCGAGGGTGGCGCCAACGAAGTCATGCAGCTGTTGCAGGTAGTCCGCCGCATCGCTCGGTCCGGTGAGAATCACCGGGAAGGGCACGTCGCGATTGTCCGGATGCAGCAGGATACCGAGCAGGTAGAGGAATTCCTCGGCGGTACCGACGCCGCCGGGGAAGATGATGATGCCGTGGCCGACCCGCACGAATGCCTCCAGGCGCTTCTCAATGTCCGGCAGGATCACCAGCTCGTTGACGATCGGGTTTGGCGCCTCGGCGGCGATGATGCCCGGCTCGGTCAGGCCCAGGTAGCGGCTGCCAACGCGGCGCTGCTTGGCGTGGCCGATGGTGGCGCCCTTCATCGGCCCCTTCATCACGCCGGGGCCGCAGCCGGTACAGACATCCAGGCTGCGCAGGCCCAGCTCGTGTCCGACGCGCTTGCTGTACTTGTACTCCTCGGTACTGATCGAGTGACCGCCCCAGCACACCACCATGCTCGGCTCGACGCCTGGGCGCAGCGTGCGGGCGTTGCGCAGCAGGTGGAACACGTAGTCGGTGATGCCTTGCGAGCTGTCCAGATCGATGCGTGCGTTGCTCAGTTCGCTTTCGGTATAGACGATGTCGCGCAGGGCGCTGAACAGCATCTCGCGGGTGCTGGCGATCATCTCGCCGTCGACGAAGGCATCGGCCGGTGCGTTGAACAGCTCCAGGCGCACGCCGCGGTCCTGTTGCAGGATGCGCACCTCGAAGTCTTCGTACGCCTCGAGGATGGTCTTGGCGTTATCGATGCGGGTGCCGGTGTTGAGGATGGCCAGCGCGCACTGGCGGAACAGCTTGTGGGTACTGCCGGAGCCGACTTCGCTCAGTTGCTGCACTTCGCGCTGGGAAAGCGTTTCCAGACTGCCTTTGGGGCTCACCGAGGCATTGATTACGAGGGGTTGGGTCATTGATGGTTCCTGAATGCGATGGCCACGCCATCGAGGAGCTGATGCATCGAAACGGCGGCTGCGTGATCGCCGGCAGCAGGGGTTGGCCCAGCGTGCTGGCGACAGCGTATGTGACGACATCTTAACGCGAGGACATGGCAGCGGTGGCGATCCGCGTTCACCGTGCGAGCAGCAGCGCCGCCCGCTGGTCCGTGGTCCTGGTTCGACCTTCCCGGTGGGCGGCGGTTCGCCCTGCTGTGCGTCGTTCGTAGTAGCTCAGGTCCAGCCGTAGCGCACCAGGTGGAAGAAGATCGGCGCGGCGAAGCAGACCGAATCCAGCCGGTCGAGCATGCCGCCATGGCCCTCGATCATGTGCCCCCAGTCCTTGACGCCACGGTCGCGCTTGATCGCCGACATCACCAGGCCGCCGAAGAAGCCCAGCAGGTTCAGCAGCAGAGCCATGAGGGCCGCCTGCCACCAGGCAAACGGGGTGATCCAGAACAGCGCCGCGCCGATCAGCGTCGCGAGGAATATCCCGCCAACGAAGCCTTCGACGGTTTTGGACGGCGACAGGCGCGGGGCAATCTTGCGCTTGCCCGCCAACTTGCCGCAGACGTACTGCAACACGTCGGAGAGCTGCACGACGATGATCAGCCAGGCAATCAGCAACAGGTTGCGACCTTCGTAGTCGGCAATTTCCAGGGTGAGCAGGGCAGGGACGTGGGAAACGCAGAAGACTGCGATCATCAGGCCCCATTGCACCTTCGAGGCGCGTTCGAGAAAGCGCGTGGTGTCGCCACCCAGCGACGCCAGGATGGGCAGCAACAGGAACACGTAGACCGGAATGAAGATGGCGAACAGGCCGTACCAGCCGACCGCCACCAACAGATATTGCAGCGGCAGCACCAGATAGAACGCCGCGACCAGCGCCGGATAGTCGCTGCTGCGTGTCGGCGTCAGCGTCATGAATTCGCGCAACGCGAAGAACGACACCAGGTAGAAGAGGATCACCACGGCCGTGTGGCCAAGCCAGAAGGCGATGCCGATCAGCGCAACCATCACCCACCAGGCATTGATGCGCGCATTGAGGTTGTCGATCACCGGGCTCTCGCCGCCGCTGCGGCGCTTGAGGACAAAGCCGATCAGCGAGGCCAGGGCGAGCAGGGCGCCGATACCGGCGAACAGCAGCAGGGTATTGCGATCCATGTCAGTCTTCCTTTGGGGCCAGTTCTAGCAGAGCCAGGCGAGCGCGCTGCAGAAACGCGTCCTTGTCCTCGTCCTTTTCGATGCTCATCGGTGCGCCGAAGCTGACGCTGCACAGCAGGGGCAGCGGCAAGCTGCGGCCCTTGGGCATCACCCGATTGAGGTTGGCGATCCACACTGGCACCAACTCCACGTCCGGACACGCCAGGCCCAGGCGATACAGCCCGCTCTTGAACGGCAGCAGGCCTTCTTCCAGATTGCGCGTGCCCTCGGGGAAGAGGATCAGTGAATCGCCGGCGGCCAGGGCGTCGAGCATCGGTTGCAGCGGATTCGACTGCGGGCCGCTGCGCTCGCGATCCACCAGCACGCCATTGAACAGACGATGGATGACGAAGCGGCGCAATGCGCTGCTCTGCCAGTAATCGGCGCCGGCGACGGGGCGGGTCCTGCGCCGCAGGTCAGGCGGCAGCGATGCCCAGAGCAGCACGAAATCACCGTGGCTGCTGTGGTTGGCGAAGTAGATGCGTTGCCTGTTGAGCGGCGCGCAGCCGATCCAGAGGCTGCGCGTACCGGTCAGCAGGCGTGCAACGGAAGTGATCGCGAAGGCGAGCAGGGCGCCGAGCATGGGATGTTCCTCGGTGTCGGGCAGAAAGTTATTGGTGCGGGGCGCGGCTCAGTCCGCTTCGGCGGGCGCCGATGCGGTTTCCGCCAGGCCTTGTCTGACCCGGTTGCTCAGCGTGAGGATCGACAGCCCGGCGATCAGCAGCAACAAGCCGTTGATCCAGGCGGCTGGCAACAGGCCCAGGGCGACGCCGGTGGCCAGCACGCCGAAGGCGAAGGCCCGGTCGCTCTTGCCCATCGGGCCATCGTAACGCCGTGATGCGCCCACCATCGGGCCGAGCACCCCGGCGTACTCGGTGAGCGCTGCGAGCACCACCACCAGTACCACGGCAGCAGGCCAGACGCCGGCCACCAGCGCGAGCGGCAGATAGAGCGCCGCATCGGCGGCCACATCGCAGAGTTCGTTGAGGTAGGCGCCGAGCTTCGATTGCTGGCCGAATTCCCGCGCCAGCATGCCGTCGATGGCGTTCAGTGCCATGCGCAGCAGCATCCACAGTGGGATCAGCAGAAAGACCCAGAGATGCTCGATCAGCAGCGCGACCGCCGCTGCGACTGCCAGCGACACGACCAGCGCTGCCAGCGTGACCTGATTGGCCGTGATGCCGCTGTCATGGAGGCGCTGGACCAGCGGGCGCAGTAGTGCCTGAAAACGGGGTTTGAGCTGGTAGATGGAGGGCATGCATCGATTCCTTTCGATGATGGGGGCGTCGCGCATTTCGGCTCAGGCCGGCGCGCATCCTGTGCGCCCGGCACTTTGGGGTAAAGCCTGCGCTGTCGCAAGTTGCGCTGGAAAATTTGCGAGGTGTTGAACGCTTTCGCCGCGCGGTACCGGCGGCCTAGAAGGCAAAAGGCAGCGCGCTGGAGGGATGCTGGCGTGCTTTCAGCAGCCGATGAAATTCGCCGGGATCTTTCACCTGCACGTCCGTCTTGCCTTCGTGACGCTGCGCCGCGATCAGCCGCGACAGCCAGAAACGCACGCAGGCCACGCGCAGCATCGGCTGCCAGAGCTCGGCTTCGGCCGGCGTGAAGCGGCGCAGCGCGGAGTAGGCTGCCAGCAGCGGCTCGCTGCGTTCACCGTCGATCTCGCCGTTGGGGTGCGAGCACCAGTCGTTCACGGCAATCGCCAGGTCGTAGAGCATCGGCCCGGAGCAGGCGTTGTAGAAGTCGATCACGCCGGTCAGGTGGCTGCCTTCGAACAGCACGTTGTCGCGGAACAGGTCGGCGTGCAGGTTGGCGCGTGGCAGGGCGAGGAGTTTCGGGCGCAGCTCGGCGATCTCCGCCAGGCCGTCGCGCAAAAGCGGCAGCTGGTCCTCGGACAGGCTCAGCGCCAGGCTCGGCCCCTGTTCCTGCATCCAGTCCAGGCCGCGGTCGCTGGCGCGTTCAAGGATGTGTTCGCGGGTGGCCAGATGCAGACGCGCCAGCAGCCGACCGACTTCGGCGCAATGGTGCGGGTTGGGCTCGACCACGTGCTTGCCGGGCAGTCGCGGCTGCAGCAGCGCGGGCTTCTCCGCCAGCTCGCGCAGCGCCTCGCCCTGCTCGCTGCGCAGCGCATAGGGCACCGGCAGGCCGGCGCGGTGCAGCACGTCGAGCAGTTCGATGAAGAACGGCAGGTCCTGGCGCGGGCCGCGCTCGACCAGGGTCAGCACGTATTCGCCCTGCTCCAGGCTGATGAAGAAGTTGCTGTTCTCGCTGCCTGCGGCGATGCCCTGGAAGTCGCGCAGCCGGCCGAGCCGGTAGGGCGCCAGAAAGGCCTCCAGTTCATCGCGTTGCAGGGGCGTGAATACCGACATGTTGTCCTCCGGCGGATGTCTGGATTACCAGCTGAAGATCTTCCACGCGGGGATCAGCATGTCCGGCTGGTCGGAGCGTACGAAGTTGCCGTCGTTGCCGTCCGCCCGCACCAGGAAGTAGGGCTTGCCGTGCTTGGGCGTGACTTTCACGGCGTAGAGGAAGCCGTTGACGCGATATTCCTCGACGGTGCGATCGCCTTCCTGACGGATGGTTACGTCCGGCTCACCTTCGACCGACTCCTGGGCGAAGCCGGCCAGAGGGGCGCATGCCAGCAGGCTGGCCAGCATCAGGTGTTTGAGAGCGCGCATGGTAACCTTGTCCCTTTGTCGATAAGTGGTCCTTGGCATTCTAGCTCCGGGCCCGCCGAAAAGGTTGATTCCGCTCATGAGCCAAGCCCCCCTCGTCCTGGTGGACGGTTCGTCCTACCTCTATCGCGCCTTCCATGCCCTGCCTCCGCTGACCACCTCTACTGGCAAGCCGACCGGCGCGGTCAAGGGCGTGCTGAACATGTTGCTGAGCCTGCGCAAACAATATCCGGACAGCCCGTTCGCCGTGGTTTTCGATGCCAAGGGTCCGACCTTCCGCGACGCGCTGTTCGAGAACTACAAGTCGCATCGTCCGCCGATGCCGGATGACTTGCGCTCGCAGGTCGAGCCGCTGCATGCCAGCGTCCGCGCGCTCGGTATGCCGCTGCTGTGCGTCGATGGCGTGGAGGCGGACGACGTCATCGGCACCCTGGCCCGGCAGTGCGCGGCGCTCGGCCGCGACGTGGTCATCTCCACCGGCGACAAGGACATGGCCCAGCTGGTCTGCCCGCATGTCACGCTGGTCAACACCATGACCGGCAGCGTCTATGACATCGAGGGCGTGAAGAACAAGTTCGGCGTCGGCCCGGAACTGATCATCGACTTCCTCGCGCTGATGGGCGACAAGGTCGACAACATTCCTGGCGTGCCAGGCGTGGGCGAGAAGACGGCATGTGGCCTGCTCAACGGCATCCCGGGCGGGCTCAAGGGGCTCTATGAGAACCTCGATCAGGTCGCCGGGCTGCCGATTCGCGGTGCCAAGTCACTGGGTGCCAAGCTGGAGGAGCATCGCGATGCCGCCTTCATGTCCTACGAGCTGGCGACGATCAAGATCGACGTGCCGCTGGACGTCGAGGTCGGTGACCTGATGCCCGGGGAACCGCACCGTGAGGCGCTGATCGCCCTTTATCGCGAGCTGGAATTCAAGCAGTGGCTGGACGAGCTGCTGCGCGAGGCCAAGGCGGCTGGGGAGAACTGCGAGGTGCAGCCGGAAGGCTGCTCGATCCAGGCCGAGGCCCAGTACGAGACTCTGCTGGAGCAGGCCGATTTCAAGCGCTGGCTGGCGCGTCTGAAGGCGGCCGAGTGCTTTGCCTTCGATACCGAAACCACCAGCCTCGATGCGCAGCGCGCCGAGCTGGTCGGTGTGTCCTTTTCCGTCGAGTCGGGCCAGGCGGCTTACGTGCCGCTGCGCCATTCCTACATGGGCGTGCCGCAGCAGCTCGAGCTGGATGCCGTGCTCGGCGCGCTCAAGCCGCTGCTGGAGGATCCGGCCAAGACCAAGATCTGCCAGCACGGCAAATACGACATGAACGTGCTGATGCACTACGGCATCGGGATGCGCGGCATGGCCTTCGACACCATGCTCGAATCCTACGTGCTGGACGCCACCGCCACCCGCCACGACATGGACAGCCTGGCGCTCAAGTACCTCGGCCGCGGCACCATCCGCTTCGAGGACATCGCCGGCAAGGGCGCCAAGCAGCTGACCTTCGACCAGATCGCCATCGAACAAGCCGGCCCGTATGCCGCCGAGGACGCCGACGTCACCCTGCGCCTGCACCAGACCCTGCTCGGCAAGCTGGAACAGACGCCATCGCTGCTCAGGGTGCTGACCGAGATCGAGATGCCGCTGGTGCCGGTGCTGGCGCGCATCGAGCGCAACGGCGCGCTGGTCGATGCACAGTTGCTCGGCCAGCAGAGCGTCGAGCTGGGCGACAAGCTGGTGCAGCTGGAACGCGAGGCGTTCGACATCGCTGGCGAGGAATTCAACCTCGGCTCGCCCAAGCAGCTCTGCGCGATTCTCTACGACAAGCTCGGCTGCCCGGTGATCTCCAAGACCGCCGGTGGCCAGCCGTCCACCGCCGAAAGCGTGCTGGCCGAACTGGCCGAGCAGGATTACCCGCTGCCCAAGGTCATCATGCAGCACCGCAGCCTGAGCAAGCTCAAGGGCACCTATACCGACAAGCTGCCGCAGCAGATCAACCCGCGTACCGGGCGCATCCACACCAGCTACCACCAGGCGGTGACCGCCACCGGCCGGCTGTCCTCCAGCGACCCGAACCTGCAGAACATCCCGATCCGCACCGCTGAGGGGCGGCGCATTCGCCAGGCCTTCGTCGCGGCGCCGGGCTACAAGCTGCTGGCGGCGGACTACTCGCAGATCGAGCTGCGCATCATGGCCCACCTGGCGCAGGATGCCGGCCTCTTGCACGCGTTCCAGAACGACCTGGACGTGCACCGCGCCACGGCCGCCGAGGTGTTCGGCGTGCCGCTGGAGCAGGTCAGCAACGACCAGCGGCGCAGCGCCAAGGCGATCAACTTCGGCCTGATCTACGGCATGAGCGCCTTCGGCCTGGCCAAGCAGATCGACGTCGGCCGCAAGGAAGCGCAGGAGTACATCGACCGCTATTTCGCCCGCTACCCCGGCGTGCTGGCCTACATGGAGCGCACCCGCACCCAGGCCGCCGAGCAGGGCTATGTCGAGACGCTGTTCGGCCGTCGGCTTTACCTGCCCGAGATCAATTCGAAGAACGGCGCCATGCGCAAGGGCGCTGAGCGCACCGCGATCAACGCGCCGATGCAGGGCACCGCGGCGGACATCATCAAGCGCGCCATGATCGCCGTGGACGGCTGGCTGCAGGACAGCGGGCTGGATGCGCGGGTGATCCTGCAGGTCCACGATGAATTGGTGCTGGAAGTGCGCGAAGACTTGGTCGAGCAGGTCCGCGAAGCCATCTGCCCGCTGATGAGCGGGGCCGCCCAGCTGGACGTGCCGCTGCTGGTCGAGGCGGGCGTTGGCAACAACTGGGACGAGGCGCACTGACCGGGCTGCCGAAAAATGTCGGTAGCCGACGAAATTTTTTTCGTCCGCGTTGAACTTCCGCTGCAACTCTCCGGTCAGAGCATGCGAAGGGTGTAAAAGCCCTTCGATGCTCCTTGTTGTGTTAAGTGTTGGCAGATCTCTGGACCCCGCCCTAGCGGTCCGGATTCGACCTCGAACTTCCCCCTCCCCCAATGAAGTTCGAGGTTTTTTTTGCCTGGAGAAAAGTGGCAAGACGCTGCGCCAGCAGTGGTGATGCTGCGCAGGTTCTTGCGCAGGCGTTCTGTGGATAACCTTGTGAGTAAGCTGTTCGCGGCGCGATCTGCCGGGAGTTGGGTAGCGTTGCGCAAGTTGCTGCCTCGGCTGCGCAGAAAGTTGCACAGCTTTTTGTGCTGAGCATCACTTCTGCCATTCGGGCTGCGTAAGGGGCTTCTATTATCTATTTGATAAATAAGAAATTTTTCATTTATGGCACGGCGCTTGTTGTTACGAAATGGCCATTCGGCACTCATTTCAGACAAGGAGAGCACCCATGCCAACACCCGCGTATCTGTCCCTCGAAGGCACCAAGCAAGGCCTGATCACCGCCGGCACCTTCACCGAGGACTCGGTTGGCAACATTTTCCAGGAAGGCCATGAGGACCAGATCCTGGTGCAGGCCTTCCAGCATCAGGTCATCATCCCGCGTGACCCGCAGTCCGGTCAGCCGACTGGCCAGCGTGTACACAAGCCTCTGATGATCACCAAAGTGTTCGACAAGTCGTCGCCGCTGATCTTCAACGCCCTGACTTCCGGCGAGCGCCTTAACAAATGCCGTCTGGAGTGGTATCGCACCTCGTCCACCGGTACTCAGGAACACTACTTCACCATCGAACTGGAAGATGCGGTGATCGTCGACGTGCAGTCGCGCATGCCCAACTGCCAGGATCCGAACATGTCCCACTTCACCCATCTGGAAGACGTGTACTTCACCTATCGCAAGATCGTCTGGACCCACGAGGTATCCGGCACCTCCGGCTCCGACGACTGGCGCACCCCGATCGCCGGCTGATCCGCCGCGGTCCCGCTTCGGCCAGGCTCGCCTGGCCGAACGCTTTTTTGCGAAGCACTGAACAGATTCCGTCAACGTCGCTCCGGAATGCGCGAACCAAGCATTCTAGAGCGGGCGGCCTGTGTTAAACGGGGCTCCGCAAGCGCCCATGCGCTGATACATGGACTGAACAGGAGGAACATGGATGTTCGCCCCAGCCAACCAGGCCCACTTCACGCTTTCCCTTGAAGGCATCGAGCACGACTTCAAGGTGCTCGAATTCCGGGGCCGCGAGGCCATCAGCCAGCCCTATCGCTTCGACCTGGAACTGGTCTGCGAGCGCCCCGACCTGGATCTGGAAAGCCTGCTGCATCGCCCGGCCTTCCTCGCCATCGCGCCGGATGGCAGCGGCATCCACGGGCTGGTGCATCAGGCGGCCCAGGGTGAATCCGGTAAGCGCCTGACCCGCTATCGCCTCACGCTCGTGCCGCAACTGGCCTACCTCGCCCATCGCACCAACCAGCGCATCTTCCAGCACCTGACGGTGCCGCAGATCATCGCCCAGGTGCTCGAGGAACACGGCATTCAGGCCGATGCCTACCGCTTCGGGCTCGGCCCGGTGGTCTACCCGCCGCGCGAGTACTGCGTGCAGTACGACGAGACCGACCTGCACTTCATCCAGCGCCTGTGTGAGGAAGAGGGCATCCATTACCACTTCCAGCACAGCACAGCCGGCCATGTACTGGTCTTCGGCGATGACCAGACGGTCTTCCCCAGGCTCACCGCCACCGCCTATCAGCAGGACAGCGGTCTGGTCGCCGACCAGCCGGTGATCAAGCGTTTCGGCCTGCGCCTGGAAACCCGTACCAGCCGCGTCACGCGCCGCGACTACGACTTTGAAAAGCCGCGCCTGTCCATGGAGGCCGCGTTCCACAGCGACTTCCA
>CETG01179854.1_pt1 | contig 10865 bp, 9 predicted proteins | sample 361471 | NCBI WGS metagenome assembly CETG01 (sample SAMEA2622696, study PRJEB7988) | marine metagenome | isolation source: saline water (ENVO:00002010), including | reverse complement strand
CTACCCCGCTGCCCTGACTATTTTCTTCCACAACAATGTCCCACAGTACTGCTCTGTATTTATAATCACTTGTTGCTCTTCCAAATCCAACGAGTCTTTTACCTTTCCATACACTAACTATCACATTGCTGTTTCTTAAAAGAATTTTTAAGTCATCTAACTTACGTCCTTTACCCCAAAAAGCATGCTCATCAAGTAGTCCCTTCAATTTCTGCATCCCTTTGGAAGGCAGTAAATCAGGCCCAAGGCCAAGCAGTCTTAGCCCTAGAGCTCCAGGTGAATGCCTTATCAGCTTTGTTGATTCCATTAGTTTTCCCAGCCAGTTAGCGCTTATTTAATCTTTTAATCATGGAGCGTAATTTGCCCTTACGACTCCGATACTATTCCTATTTGAAAGCTCAGTCTTTAGTGTTGGCAAATCCATGAACTGTCTACGGATGGACTTTGATTTATTTTCATTCTTATTTTTTGGAGTATGGGGTTGTAGATGGTTGTTAGGCTTAATTGATAATTCAAGTAGATGTTTTAATCATGCTCAAGCTTTTGCTTGGAGATCCGAACGCCAGAAAGCTCAAACGCTATCAACCAATTGTCACTGAGATAAATCTTCTTGAGGAGGAGATATCAGCTTTAAGCGATGACGAACTTAGGCTAAAAACAGCAGAAATTCGTGAGAGCTTAAAAAAATCTCCTCAAACAGTACCTCAAAGTGAGCTTTTAGATGAGTTTTTGCCAGAAGCTTTTGCGATAGTTCGTGAGGCAAGCAAGCGCGTTTTAGGCATGCGTCATTTTGATGTTCAGTTAATTGGTGGGATGGTGCTTCATGAAGGTCAGATTGCAGAGATGAAAACAGGAGAAGGTAAAACTTTGGTAGCGACACTTCCAAGCTTTCTGAATGCTCTAACAGGCAAAGGGGTGCATGTTGTCACAGTAAATGATTACTTGGCCCGAAGAGATGCTGAATGGATGGGTCAAGTTCATCGATTTTTAGGATTAACTGTGGGATTGATCCAACAAGATATGATCCCTGAAGAAAGAAAAAAGAATTATGCTTGCGATATAACTTACGCTACAAATTCTGAACTTGGATTTGATTATTTAAGAGACAATATGGCTAATGATATTAGTGAAGTTGTTCAAAGAGAATTTCAGTATTGTGTTATAGATGAAGTTGATTCAATCTTAATTGACGAGGCTAGAACTCCGTTAATAATTTCTGGCCAAGTTGAACGTTCTCAGGAAAAATATCAGAAAGCTGCTGAAGTTGTTGCTGCATTAGAAAGATCGGCTGAGATTGGTAAAGATGGAATTGATCCTGAAGGAGATTACGAAGTTGATGAAAAACAAAGGTCATGTACTCTGACTGATGAAGGATTCGCAAAAGTCGAGAATATTTTAAAAATAAGTGATTTATATGATCCCTCAGACCCTTGGGCTCATTACATAACAAATGCTTTAAAAGCAAAAGAGTTATTTATAAGTGATGTTAACTATATAATTAGAGATGGAGAGGCAGTAATTGTTGATGAATTTACAGGTCGAGTTATGCCAGGTAGACGTTGGAGTGATGGACAGCATCAGGCTATTGAGGCAAAGGAAAATTTAGCTATTCAGCCTGAAACTCAGACTTTAGCTTCGATAACTTACCAAAATTTCTTTTTGCTATATCCATGTCTTGCAGGTATGACAGGAACGGCAAAAACAGAGGAAGTTGAATTTGAAAAAACCTATAAGCTTGAAACTACAGTCATACCTACAAATAGGCCACGATCAAGAGCCGATTGGGTAGATCAAGTATTCAAAACAGAAAGTGCAAAATGGAGAGCTGTTGCTCAAGAAACAGCTGATGTTCATAAGAAAGGTAGACCTGTTTTAGTTGGTACTACAAGTGTTGAAAAAAGTGAGCTTTTAAGTTCTCTATTATCTGAACAAGAGATTCCTCATAATCTCTTAAATGCAAAACCTGAGAATGTTGAGAGAGAGGCGGAGATTGTTGCTCAGGCTGGCAGAGCCGGAGCTGTAACTATTGCAACTAATATGGCGGGTAGAGGAACAGACATAATATTAGGAGGTAACAGTGACTATATGGCACGCTTAAAATTAAGAGAAATTTTATTGCCTAAACTTGTGAGGCCTGATGATAATCATAAACCACCAATTCCACTTCAAAGATTGTCTGAATCAGAGAATGGTTTTGGCAATAAAGTTAATAAATCTAAAGTAAATTCTATAAAAGTTAACAGTGAATCAAAAGCAATCAGGAGTCTTTATCCATGTACTTTAACAGATGAAACTAATAACTTTTTGTTTGATTTAGAAAAAAACCTTGTTAATAAATGGGGTGATAGAACACTATCAATTATTGAATTAGAAGACCGTATTTCGACAGCTGCGGAGAAAGCCCCAACTACTGATAAAGAGATTGAAAGCTTAAGAGAAGCAATTAATTTCGTTAAAGCAGAATATGATGTAGTAGTAAATCAAGAAGAGATTCAGGTTAGAGAAGCTGGTGGGCTTCATGTAATTGGTACCGAAAGGCATGAATCAAGAAGAGTTGATAATCAATTAAGAGGTAGAGCTGGTCGCCAGGGTGATCTTGGTAGTACTAGATTTTTCTTGTCCTTAGGAGATAATTTATTACGGATATTTGGTGGAGAGAGGGTGGCTGCACTTATGAACGCTTTTCGAGTTGATGAAGATATGCCAATTGAATCAGGTATGCTAACAAGATCTCTTGAAACTGCTCAAAAAAAAGTTGAAACATATTATTATGATATTAGAAAACAGGTTTTTGAATATGATGAAGTGATGAATAATCAACGAAGAGCTGTATATTCAGAAAGAAGAAGGGTTTTACAAGGTATTGCATTAAAAAAACAAGTTATTGGATATGGAGAACGAACAATGCAAGATATAGTTGAAGCTTATGTCAATCCTGAATTGCCGCCTGAAGAGTGGGACTTAAAAGAATTAGTTAATAAGGTCAAGCAGTTTATTTATCTTCTCAATGAATTAGAGGCTGAGGCTGTAAGGGGATTGAATATGGATGAACTAAAAGCATTTCTTCAAGAGCAATTGCGTAATGCATATGATATTAAGGAAGCTCAGATTGAAGAAAAGAATCCAGGGTTAATGAGAGAAGCTGAACGTTTCTTTATTCTTCAACAAATTGATACTCTCTGGAGAGAACATCTCCAAGCTATGGATGCTTTAAGAGAATCTGTTGGATTAAGAGGATATGGTCAAAAAGATCCTTTAATAGAATATAAAAATGAAGGTTATGATATGTTTCTTGAAATGATGACAAATATGAGAAGAAATGTTATTTATTCGATGTTTATGTTTCAGCCTGCAAAAGCGTCTGAAAAGAATGAATAATTATTCTTCGCCAAGAAATTCTAAAATTTCTTTATCTTTGAGACTTTGAGCTTGTCCTCTAAATATTCTTTTTGGTATCCTTCCTTCTCTTATGTCTTGAATAGTGCTTTGTAATGAAGACACATTGCTCTCTAGGAGATCAATTCTCTCCATAAGATTTCTTATAACGGTTGCTTCAGCATCTGGTAAAGCGGAATGAGCTAAGGGATTAATTTTTACACCGCTTTGATGAACAACTCTGCCTGGGATGCCAACAACAGTACTGTCTGCTTCTACATCACGAACTACTACTGAGCCTGCACCAATACGAGTATTTGCTCCGACAACAATTGCTCCAAGTACTTTTGCTCCTGCTCCAACTACTACATTTTCTTTAAGCGTTGGATGTCTTTTTCCACTAGCTTTACCAGTTCCGCCCAAGGTAACTCCCTGATATAGCAAGCAACGATCTCCAATTTGTGCAGTTTCACCAATAACAACTCCCATTCCATGATCTATAAAAACTCCTTTCCCAATTTTTGCTCCAGGGTGAATTTCAATACCGGTAATTGATCTAGTTATTTGACTAAGTATTCTAGGAAAAAGAGGTAATCCTAATCTCCACAATTTATTACTGATTCTATGTAATGAGATAGCTTGAAAGCCTGGATAACAAATTAAGATTTCCAAAAGTCCTCTCGCAGCTGGGTCTCTCTCTCTGATTATTGATAAATCTGCTTTGATTGATTTAAACATTTGTTCAAATATTTGAAAGTTTTATGGAAGGAGACCAATCTCTTTTCGTAGTTGTTCTATTGTTGATTCACTTAGATAACTTTCAGCACAATGCACTTGAGGCATACGAATTAATTGAGAGCGATTTTGTCTCAATGTATGCTCTACCAAAGGAAGACTGGGACTGTCGCATAAAACGTGGCTGGCAGCTCTTAATAAGGCTAGTAGCCTACTTCCAACATCAGGAGTTGCTGTCATCAGCAAAAGTTCATTACCTCTCATGCTGTGGAGAATAATTTCTGCGGCTCTCAGAATTCCTGGACTGATACTAACTAGTCCAACACAACTTCCCGGTCTCAATTCTTTTAGCATATCTAGCTCTTTTCTGAAATCACTTAAATCAACTGCAACTGCTCTAACACCATGTTGTTTTGCAAGTTCTTCTAGTGGCTTTAAAAAATATCTACTAGTTACTACAGTCCCATTGCTAGATGTCTCTAAAACGCTTTCTAGTTCTTCCATAGGAACTACTTCTACAGGTACATCAAGATTTGGCGATAGTTCTTCAGCAATTAGCATTGATGCACCTATATCTTCCCTAGGTGTACTAATTAAAACTCTTGCTCCACATCTCAACCTCCAATCAATTTCTCTTGTAAGCAGCTCTCTGGTTTGTTGAAGTGTGCAGCCTGCATTTAAAAGTCCATCAACACATTTTCTAACCTCTTGATCCAAATCTTTTATTCCTTTATTTCTAACACGTGGAGCTAGACGAAGTTCTCTTTGCTTTTGTTGGTCTCTGACATATATTCCGGATCCAGCAATTGCCTCAACTACTCCATCAGTTTCTAATTGACGGTAAACTTTACTTATTGTATTTCTATGAAGACCTGTCTGCATTGCAAGTTGTCTAGTGCTCGGCAGTCGATGCCCCGGGGGGTAATGCCTAGCAGCAATTGCAAAACATATTTGGTTGTATAACTGGCTTGAAGCAGGAATGTCACTTTCTTGCTGAATATGGAATCTCACGCAGTTGAAAGGTAGACAATGGAGACACCATAAGAACTTACGGCGGTCGTGACAATCCTTTGTGTGTCCCAAGAGTCTGTGACAGTTCAAAGAACACTGTCTCAGCCTACGTTTAGGGCTGGTTCAACAATTCGCAATAATTCAGGTTATGCTCAGGAAATTTAAAAGATTCATATTTACAGGCAAGGCATTTTTTACCTCGAACTGTTCATATTTTAAGTTTTGTGGGTTTGTTTTGTTGTTTGTGAGGGAGCAATAGTTCTTACTGCTTTGCTTGGGGCGCTTTCTTCCTTTTCTTTTTTAATCAGTGGAGTTTTTCTAGGAGTGAGGAACATAATCATATTTCTTCCTTCTCTTTTTGGAGCTTGTTGAACTTCAGCCTGTTCTTCAAGGTCATTGGCCATTCTTTTTAGTAATGTTTCTGCTAAAGCTGTATGTTGAATTTCTCTACCTCTAAAAATAACAGTGCATTTAACCTTGTCTCCTGCTTTAAGGAATCGAACAGCATGACCTATTCGAACTGCATAGTCATGCTGGTCAATTTTGTATCGCATTTTGACTTCTTTAACTTCTGTTTGATGAGATTTCTTTTTGGCCTCTTTAGCTTTTTTTTCTTGCTCAAATTTAAATTTGCCATAATCCATTATTCGGCATACAGGTGGATCGGCTTTCTCGCTAACGAGGACAAGATCAAGCTCTCGATCTTGGGCAACTTCTAACGCCTCCTCTCTATTGATTATTCCTAATTGAGCGCCATCTGAATCAACAACCCGTAGTTTTGGGTAATTAATTCGCTCATTGATGTTTGGAAGCTCCCTTACAGGAGCGCGACGATCAAAACGGGGACGTGGAGGCATTCAGTGCTTTTGGAGAACAATCGAGGTCATTATTAAGGTGAAGGAATTGATGTCTGCCAAAGATCACCTTAGAACGGACTCTATTAAGGATAGTGCCTCTCTAAGAGGTTCCTCATTATTTATCCAGATAGGTGAATGTTTTCTTTTAAACCAAGTACGTTGTTTCTTGGCTAATTGACTGGTACGCCTTGTAGTTAAAGAAATTGCGTCGCATAATTTTATTTTCTTTTCTAAAACTTGTAAGGCTTCTCCATATCCAATTGTTTTCAGTATTGGAAGGTTTTTAGAAAATTTATCTGCAAGCATCTTTGTTTCTTGTAAAAGACCATTCTTGTATATCTCATTAGTGCGAGAGGAAATTCTTGTTTTCAGATCTTTTGGGTCCATTCCAATTTCTAAAATTTCCCATGGAGGTGGATTTTTCCCTTCTTGTTCTGTCATTGCTTTGCCAGTTGCATAAAATACTTCAAGTGCTCTTTGAGTACGTATTTGATCCATGCTGGAAATTCTTGCTGCAGCTTTTTCATCACATATTTTTAGAATCTGATGACATTCTTTTTGGCTGATTTGACTTAATTGATTTCTTAATCCAATTTGTGGTGAAACTGCGGGTGGAATTAATCCACTAGTTATAGCTTTTATATAAAGACCACTGCCTCCGACAATAAGTGCGATGTTTTTATTGGCAAAACTTTTCTCGATACTTAATTGTGCAACCTCGTGAAATTCTTTAAGAGTAATTGGTTTATCAGGACTACGTAAATCAATTAATTTGTGTTCAACTTCTCGTCTCTGTGATTTTGTTGGCTTTGCTGTGCCAACATCCATACCCTTATATAGCTGTCTTGAGTCGACATTATGTATGCAGATTTTTAATTGCTTAGCAATTTGAATGCCTAGCTCCGTTTTGCCACTTGCTGTAGGACCTAATAGGACAATTAGCAGTGGTCTCCTTGGTGTACTACTTATCAATATCTGAGAACCTTTTGCTTATTGAAAGAACATTTATCAAAATACCTCTAAATCTTCACTTAAAAAATTCTTTAGCCTTTCTTGGATGCCGGTGGTAGATTGAGATCCAATGGTGAGGTTTCAGCTCCATGAGGCCTTTAAGAACAAACCTTCCTGGTTGCTGCTTTAAAGAATGAGTCAAGAGTCAAAGGTCAAAGCCGCCTATGGCGCAGAACAAATACAAGTACTTGAGGGTTTAGAACCTGTCAGGAAAAGGCCAGGGATGTATATCGGGTCTACAGGTCCGAGAGGTCTTCATCATTTAGTTTATGAAGTAGTTGATAATGCAGTAGATGAAGCATTAGCTGGTCATTGTGATGAAATAAACGTTCTGTTATCTAATGATGGCTCGGCTTCAGTATCCGATAATGGTCGTGGCATCCCAACTGAAATTCACCCTCGAACAGGGAAAAGTGCACTAGAAACAGTACTTACCGTGCTTCATGCCGGAGGCAAATTTGGCAGTGGAGGATATAAGGTCTCTGGGGGTTTGCATGGAGTTGGTGTATCTGTTGTTAATGCTCTTAGCGAGTGGGTTGAAGTAGAAGTTCTTAGAGATGGAAAAATTCATTTACAAAGATTTGAAAGAGGGGTTGCATCGGGAAATTTAAATTCAAAAAAACAACCAGATTCTAATAAAGTCAAAACTGGCACAAAAGTAGCTTTTAAGCCCGATACTCAAATATTTACAGGTGGAATAGAATTTGATTATTTAGTTTTGTCATCGAGATTAAGAGAATTAGCTTATTTAAATGGAGGAGTAAAAATAATTTTTAGAGATGAACGGGAAAAAGCAATAGACGAAAACGGTAATCCTCATGAAGAAGTTTATCTTTATGAAGGCGGTATTAAAGAATATGTTTCTTATATGAATACTGAAAAAGATCCATTACATAAAGATATAATATATGTTAACTCCGAAAAGGATGGTGTTCAGCTTGAGGCAGCTTTGCAATGGTGTGTCGATGCTTATTCCGATAATATACTTGGCTTTGCTAATAACATTAGAACTGTAGATGGCGGAACTCATATAGAAGGCTTAAAAACAGTATTGACTAGGACTTTAAATTCATTTGCAAAAAAACGTGGAAAACGTAAGGAGGGTGATTCTAATCTTGCTGGTGAGAATATTAGAGAGGGTTTAACTGTTGTACTTTCGGTCAAAGTTCCAGATCCTGAATTTGAGGGTCAAACGAAAACCAAATTAGGTAATACTGAAGTAAGAGGAATTGTTGATACTCTTGTTGGTGAAGCATTAGGTCAATATTTAGAATTTAACCCAGGAGTTATTGACTCTATTTTAGAAAAAGCCATACAAGCATTTAATGCTGCTGAAGCAGCTAGGAGGGCCAGAGAACTTGTTCGTAGAAAAAGTGTCTTAGAGAGTTCTACATTGCCTGGTAAATTGGCTGATTGCAGCTCAAGAGATCCTTCTGGCTCTGAAATATATATAGTTGAGGGAGATTCGGCTGGTGGTTCTGCAAAGCAAGGACGAGATAGACGATTTCAAGCAATACTTCCACTTAGAGGAAAAATTTTAAATATCGAAAAAACTGATGATTCCAAAATTTACAAAAATACTGAAGTTCAATCACTTATAACAGCTCTTGGTTTAGGAATTAAGGGAGAAGAATTTCAAAGTAAAAATCTTCGATATCATAGAATCGTAATCATGACTGATGCAGATGTTGATGGGGCTCATATTAGAACATTATTATTGACTTTCTTTTATAGATATCAGAAATCATTAGTAGAGGGAGGATATATTTATATTGCTTGCCCACCTTTATATAAAGTTGAGAGAGGTAAAACTCATAAGTATTGTTATAATGAATCAGATTTAAAAAAAGTTATATCTAGTTTTGGAGAGAAAGCAAATTATAATATACAACGTTTTAAAGGATTAGGAGAAATGATGCCTAAGCAACTTTGGGAGACCACAATGGATCCTTCTACTCGAATGATGAAGAGAGTTGAGATTGAAGATGCTTTAGAAGCAGATAGAATTTTTACCATACTTATGGGTGATAAAGTTGCTCCTCGCAGAGAATTTATTGAGACACATAGTGTTGAACTTGATATGGCATCATTAGATATATAATGAATACAATAGGTTCTTTACTTAGATGGGGAATTGTATTAGGTTTTGCATTATTTGCGCCAGTTGCCTTGCCAGCTGGAGGTGCTCCTGAGTTTTTAATAACAAAAAATTTTCCTGAAAGCTCTATTAGTAAATTATTAACAAATAGTTATTGTAATTTATATTCCAGTCCTAATCTTACTTCGTATTCTTTAAGATCTTTATTACCTGGAACACCAATTAAAGTAATAAGAAGTTGGAGCTCTTTTGATGGCTCAGAGTGGTTGCATATAAAATTAGATTTCAATTCTTTCGAAATTTCAACTTTGCCTAAACGTGGATGGTTAAAAATTTAATTGATTGATAAGTTCTTCTTTATTGCATTAGGTGCCGCATTTGGGGGCTATATACGTGTATATTTATCGAAATTAATTGGCAATAATATTAAATCAAAAGAGAATATAGTTATTTATTTGAATATTCTTACTTGCTTTTTAGCAGGATTAATTTTTTCTTTAGAAAAGGATCAGTCTATATATATTTTCTCAAGAAGAATTAATGATTTTCTAGTCGTTGGATTATTGGGTTGCGTAAGTACTTACTCTGGCTTTGCAAAAGAAATTATCAAGATTTTCTTCGATAAAGAATGGCTCAAGTTGATTATATTTATTTTTAAATCTATTTTTGGGTGTTTATTTGTAATTGGCATTTCATATTATTTAGTAAGTACTTTTATTAATTAAAATGATATCATCTAAGAAGAGTATATTATTTTTTCCCATCATATTTGGCTCTATCTCAGGAGCGTTACTTCGCTCATCTTTTGATGATTATTTTATACCTAATATTATTGGTTCTTTCATAATAGGTTTTGCTCTCTCTATATCAAGGAAGAAAATCTTTTATAATAATTTTTTAATTACTTTTTGCCCTGCTTTGACAACTTTTAGTACATGGTTAATTGATTGTTTTGTAATGATAAATAATGGTGAAATATTTAAAGCTCTCTCGTATATATGCTATGGAGTCTTGATTGGATTTCTTTCTTGCTCTTTGGGTTTCTTATTGGGACAAAGATTAAGACTGTAGTAGTGCTTGCTCTATTAAATTTGTAATTTCTTGATTTTCTGGCTCTATTGAGCTTTTGAAACGAGCTATTACCTCGGAATTCTTATTGATAAGGAATTTCTCAAAATTCCAATCAACATCACCTGATGGAGGGAACTTATTTAATGTTAAATATGGTTCTGTTGTAGTACCTTTTGCATGCACTTTATCAAAAATAGTAAACGTCGTTTGATAGTTTGAATCGCAGAATTTTTGAATTTCTTCTAATGTTCCAGGCTCTTGACCTCCAAAGTCATTGCATGGGAATGCTAAAACTTGAAATCCTTGATCTTGATATTTATCCTGAATGGCTTGAAGGCCTTTGTATTGCTTTGTGAAACCACATTTACTTGCCACGTTTACCACTAGTAAAACTTGGCCTTTGAAGTCACCAAGAAGCTTTGGCTTCCCTAATGAGGTTTTTACTTTGACTTCGCTAACGTTCAAGCTCATGGCTATTAGGTTGGAATTAATTTAGGTTAGCCATAAAGTAGCTAATACAGGATATTTGCTGATGAAAGATGAGACAAAAGAGAATCCTTCTGCGAATGCATCATTAATTGATGGATCTAAACAAGCAGATTTGGTGGCTCATGAACTAGAAGCGATGCTGGCGGCAGGAAATTACGATGGCGTCAAATCTTTACTTGCACCTGTTCAACCAGTTGATATTGCTCAAGCAATAGGAA
>CETG01430785.1_pt1 | contig 10870 bp, 11 predicted proteins | sample 361471 | NCBI WGS metagenome assembly CETG01 (sample SAMEA2622696, study PRJEB7988) | marine metagenome | isolation source: saline water (ENVO:00002010), including | reverse complement strand
ATTTTACTAAAAGTAAATATAAAGAATTTAGAGATTATGAGAATGGGTATGTCAAAGAGGGGGTTGGAGCAGGAGCACTTTCTTTGCTCTCTTATCTATATGGAAATGAATATTCTAAAATAATGAATCTTTGCGAAGAAATATTTGAAGCACAAATTAAATCCTTAGGTAAATATAATTAACATGAATTTAAAAATTTCAAGAAGAGAGTTTTCTTATCAATTATTATATTTATCTGCTTTTATTCTAACTGGATGTTCAAATTCACAGAATAAACTTTCCTTTTGTTATCGTAAGGGATCATTAAATTTAAATTTAATAAGGTCTTTACCCTCTTCATATAAAAAGAAATATCTAGACCATAAACTATTGGCAGAAAATGGTTCTGATTATATTAATAAATTTGATCTAATATTATTAGAAGATGGTTGGTTGAATAATATAGATTTATCAAGAATTGGTAAATTAAATCTTCCTAATATTAGTGAAATTATTAGTTCTAATCAAAATAATAAAAAGCCAATATATAATGATAGTTATTCTAATAAAATATTTCCAATAGGTTTTAATCCATGGGTGATAATGTTTAAGGGGGATAGATCATTAAAAGAGGAATTATTATATTCTTGGGAACCACTTCTTGATAATAGCCTTAATCAAAAAATAGTATTTCCTAATAGTCCTAGACTAGTTATGTCAATAGCAAATAGAATAAAAAAAGATAATAGTTTATATAAACTTAGGAAACAGATTAAGTTATTAAATGAGATTAATGCAGTTAATTGGATTTCTTTTTCTGACTATAATGTTGCATTATTACCGCTTAACTATTGTTATAAATATTATCTACAAGATCAGAGGATTAATATTATCTTTCCTAAAGATGGAGTTCCTCTTAACTGGAATTATATTATTAAAAAACCAAATATTGAAGAAGAATTAATTAGTAAGTGGATTAATAATACTTTGACTAATTTGAATATAGTCAGAAATATATCTAAGGGTTGGTATGCCCCATTATCTTTTAATCTTTTAAATCAAATAGTAAAATCCTCAGAATATAGATTGCCTCATTTCTTCTTCCCTGAATTAGAAGTTTGGGAAAAATGCTGGTCATTTAATCAGATTTCTCTTAAAGAAAAAAAAGAATTAGAGACCATCTGGAATTCTTCATTCCCATAATCTTCTTTTAGGAGAATCATTTAGTAAAGTATGTGTTTCTTTAAGTAAATTAGGAATAGATAAATTGTTTGGACATCTAGGTAAACAGTCTCCACAATTATTACAATCATTTGCTTTAGATGTTTCCCACCAATGTCCAGCTTTCCCAATAAGATTATATCTTTCTTTTGCAAATTCCTTTTGTCCAAGACCTAATGCTAAATTTCTTAGACGTAATATCTCAGGTATAGGTATTTGATTGGGACAAGGGATACAATACCCGCACTGTTCACACAATGTGTTTTTAAGAGAAGATTTTAATTGAGAATTAATTTTTTCAATAGCTTCTTTTTCTCTGTTATCTAAATATTTATCTGAATTACAAAGTTTTTTAACTATTTTGAATTCGCTTGGCTTGGAAGCACCAATTGTAAGAGTTGTTATACCTTTTGCAATAAGGAACCTATATGCCATCTCTAATGGTTGATATGGAGAACAAACATTCTTTAAAATTTCACTTGGAGCATATAATCCACCTCCTTTATGGGCAGGGGAAATAGCCATTACGCCTAATCCATAATTCAACGCTTTTATTGCTAAAGGTATTTTTGATTGTTCTAAAAGATGTAAATGAAGACTACAAAATTCAAATTTTTTACTTTCAATAGCTTCTTCAATTAATTCATAATTCCCATGAGAGCTAAATCCTATTTGCTCAATAATATTTTCTCTAAATGCCCATTCTATAAATTTTGAGCCTTCTCCTTCTAAGGACCAATGCAAGTGTTTAGATGTATTTATTCCATGGATCGCAAGGTTATTGAGTTTATCGATACCTAGATTATCTAAACTATTCATGATTTGATCCTTTAATTCATCTAAAGATCCTTTAGGCAAGATTTTAGTAGTTATTACCCATCCTCCTTCTGGTATTTGATTTGTTTCATTGGTTATTTTTAGAGCCTTCCCTAGATATTTTTCTGCATCTCCATATGCTTTAGCTGTTTCAATATGATTAATACCTGAATGAAAAGCTTCTTGAATAACTTCTAGCAAATTTGATTTAGACTTCAAAGCTCTCATTGTTCCTAGAGTAAATAAACTTACCTCTTTACCCTTCCCAAATTTTCTTCTTTTAGCTAACATAATTTTTAATTTATGATTATAGATTTTATAAAAGTAAGCTTTTTAGATATTCTAACTTAACTAAACTACAATAATCTTCATTTTTCAAAAATCACTCCTAATTTAATTATTAATTATATGAAAATTGTATATAATTAAAGAAATAGTTATTAGTGGTTTCTATAGCCAATGTTTACAGGTATTGTTATTTCAACGGGAAAGTTAACTAACACTAATAACGAATTTGAGATTGAAATATTAGGAGATGAATTTGATATAAATATTGGTGATAGTATCTTGGTTGATGGCATTTGTTTAACAGTTAAGAGTTATCATAATCGAAAATTTCTAGTTGATGTTAGCGAGGAGACATTATTAAAAACTTCTTTAAATTATAGTTTAGATAATTCTCGGATTGTAAATTTGGAACCAGCTTTAAAAATAAATGATAGGTTGGGAGGGCATATAGTTACTGGACATATAGATGGTTTAGGAGAAGTAATATCTATTAGAGAAATAGAGAATTCATGGATAATAAAAGTCAAATGGTTAGATAATAAATTTGCTAAATATATTTGCCTCAAAGGAAGTATTTGTATAAATGGTGTAAGTCTAACTATCTCTGATTGCAATAATAGCGGTTTGGAATTCTCTATTGCTGTAATTCCGCATACATGGAAAAATACTACTTTAAATCTTTTAAGAACAGGAAGTTTGGTTAATCTTGAGGGAGATATAATTTCAAAATACGTAGAAAGTCTTTTGAAAAACAGAAATATAATAAATGATTCAAATTTGTCTTCTTCCGATATTTCTTTAAATTGGCTTAAAGATAATGGTTGGCAGTAGCTATTTTTTTAAAGGTACTAACCAAATAGCCCCAGAATCTTTTCTTATGTCAATACGAAATTCTTGACCAGGCTCAAGACCCAGTTTTTTGGTATAAGCATGACCAATAAGTAGATTTCCATTACCATGAACTTTTGTTTTAAATTCAGCTTGGCGACCACGTGAAGATCTGTTTCCAGGTCTTCCAGGACCATTTGAACGTAATTTATATCCTTTAGCTTCTACTAAAGCTCTGTAGAAGCTTTTTCTTAAGACCCTTCCACTGGGACCAACATAACCACAGCCTCTAGCTATGTCATCTTCAGATTTCTTGCTTAGAGATCTGGCTTTTTCAAGAAGTTCTTTACCTACAAGCATTTTAAAGGCTTATTTATATAAATATTCTGACCAATAATTTAAATTGTGGCAATAGATTTTATTAAAAAATTTTGAAAAATAATTAATTCAATATTTAAAGTAGATAAAGAATTAAAAATAATATTACCCATATACCATCGACAAAATGCCAATAAAGCTCTACGGCCTCAAAGGGAAATAAATTATTACTCGTAATTCTTCCATTAATAGATCTCGTTTGCCACCATATGATGAAAATCATTATTGATCCAAGAGTTACATGTAATCCATGAAAACCTGTCAGCGCATAAAAAGTACTTGCAAAAAGATTATCAGTTAGTCCGAAAGGTAAACTAAAATATTCAAACATTTGACTAGTTAAAAAAGCCAAACCTAGTAATCCTGTTATCAAAAGCCAGTTTTGACAATTTCTGGAATTATCTTTTTTGATTTCAGTACCTGCTTTATGAAAAGTTGCACTGCTTAGTAAAAGCAAGATGGTATTAATTGTTGGCAAAAATATTTCAAGTTCATAAATAGATCCCTCAGGTAATGGATTAGATATTTTATAAGTTAGAAATGCTGCAAAAAAGCCAGCAAATGTCATGGCATCAGCTACTAAAAAGGTTATTAATCCAAACATGCGGAAGTCATGATGTTCTTCATTTATTGATTCTGTTTTAACTTCCGAAGTTAAATTTATAGGCTCATTTATGCTGCTCATGATTCTTGATTAAGAGAGGTATTTGAAGATTTAATTACCTTCTCTTTCCTTATTTCACTTCCATAACCATATGGCTCAGTAACCAATGGCGGATCTCCTTTCCAGTTTTCTACAGGAGGAGGAGAGGATGTAAGCCATTCTGGTGTAAGAGCATCCCAAGGATTGTCTCCAGCTGACTTTCCATTGAGAGAACTTTTAATTATGTTTATCAAGAAAGGTAATGTGCTTAAAGCCATTAGAAGAGCACCTATACTGCTGATTTGATTAATAAAAGTGAATTGAGGATCGTATTCAGCGACCCTTCTTGGCATTCCATTTAATCCAAGCCAATGTTGAGGAGCAAAACATAAATTAAAACCTATAAAAGTAATAATAAAGTGAGCAATACCTAGTTTCTCATCTAGCATTTTGCCAGTTATTTTTGGGAACCAATGATAAATAGATGAAAAAATAACAAAAACCGAACCACCATAAACTATGTAATGAAAATGAGCTACAACGAAATAAGTATCATGTACATGAATATCAAAAGGAACTTGAGCTAAAGCAACCCCAGTAATTCCTCCAAAAACAAAATTAACTATAAACCCAGATGAAAATAATATTGCGGAATTTAGAGATATTTTCCCACCCCACATAGTTGCCACCCAATTAAAAAATTTAATTCCAGTAGGTACTGCAATAAAGGCTGTGGCAATAGTAAAGAATAATCTCATCCATGGAGGAGTTCCACTTGTGAACATGTGATGAGCCCAAACGACAAGTCCTAGAACTACAATTCCCATTATTGAGAAAACCATTGTTTTATAGCCAAATAATGATTTTTTGCAATGTACTGGTAGGATTTCACTTACCAAGCCAAATGCAGGTAAGACCATAATATAAACTGCAGGGTGAGAATAAAACCAAAAAAGATGTTGATAAACTACTGCATTTCCGCCAAGAGACGGATTAAAGAAACCTGTATGAGCAACAATATCAAAACTTAACATTATTAAAGTCCCAGCTAATACTGGAGTAGATAAAACAACTAAAATACTTGTTCCTAGCATTGCCCAGCAATACATAGGTAGTTGCATTAATTTTAAATTTGGTCTTCGTAATTTTAAGATTGTTGCAATGAAATTAATCCCCCCGAATATAGAACTTCCTCCCAAGAGTAAAACGCTAAGAATCCATATAATTTGTCCTGCCTCAGGAGTTGTAATGCTTAAAGGAGGGTATGCAGTCCATCCAGATTGAGCTGATCCGCCTATAAAATAACTGCTAATTAGCATTAGACCAGAAGGTGGGATAAGCCAAAATGCTACTGCGTTCAATCGTGGAAATGCCATGTCTCTTGCACCCACGTAAAACGGAATTAAATAGTTCCCAAATGCACCATTTACGACAGGTACGATCCATAGGAAAATCATAATAGTCCCGTGTAGGGTTAGGAATTGGTTGTATACCTCTCTTGGTAAAAAATCAGACATTGGGCTTGTTAGTTCATATCTTATTCCTCCCGCTAATAGTCCTCCTATTAAATAAAAAATGAAACCACAAACTAAATATTGGAGACCAATTACTTTGTGATCAAGACTAAAACTGAAATATCTTAGAATTCCTTTAGGCTGAAGACTTTTATTTGAATTTGTTTCGCTTACTGAGATTGCCATAATTTATAGATCAACTTTTTTGTTATTTTCAAACCATTTTTCATATTCTTTAGGTTCTTGAACTACGACAGATGCCCGCATCCCTCCATGATAAGGACCGCATAATTCAGCACATATTATTGAATATGTACCAAGTTTTGTTGGGGTGAAGCTTAAGACTGTAGGTTGACCAGGAATAATATCTTGTTTAATTCTGAATGCTGGCACCCAAAAAGCATGAATTACATCTTTTGATTGCATTCTTAAAACAATTTCTCTATTAATTGGTACATGTAATTCTCCAGTAGTTATATCTCCTTCAGGATAGTCAAATAAAAATGCGAATTGCAAAGCAGTAACTTCTATAGGTAGTTGTGAAATGGAATTATTTATAGTTGAATTTGATGGACTAATACCAGCCCAAATTTTTTCACTACCATTTGACATGTGATGATCATGACTTAGAGATTGCATTCCTCCCATTCGATCATAAATATCGTAACTATATAATCCTATAAATAATATTATTATTGAAGGAATAACAGTCCAGAAAATTTCAAGAGTTATGTTCCCTTCTAGATCAATACCATCTCCGTATTGCCCAGGTCTCCTTCTGAATTTGATAAGACTAAAAATTATTAGCCCAAATATTCCCAAAAATAGTATTAATCCAATAATAAAAAGAACTTTGAATAATTCGTCGTAAATAGGGGCGTTTAAACTGGCAGTTTCAGGTAGTAGGTCTATATTATTTGCAACTAATATAGAACCTATAACTAGTGTTAAAGTTATTATGGCAATCGTAAAATTTCTTTTAATCAATTAATGATTTTTGTTTTTTGGTCTATTACTTATTTATAAACTTTTCAATATACAAATTCAATAAATAAACAACTTTATTTCATATCTTCTTAAGTATTTAGCTCTTTTGTCAGGAATAAATCATCAAACAAATGATTGTTACTTTTATAATTAATATTTTAACATTCTTCTATAGAACTCTCGCTAGATTTCAATTATCTAGATAAATAAATCTCTCCATTCTTTTGGACTCTTCCTCTTTAAAAGGCTCTTATCCTTTATTAATAGTTGGCCAACATTTAACAGTAGCTTTGATAGCTCTTTTTGTTATCGGAGGTGCAACAAGAGTTATGGAAGCTGGATTGGCTTGTCCTGATTGGCCATTGTGTTATGGAGCTTTTTTCCCTGGTAATAAAATGAACATTCAGGTTTTTCTTGAATGGTTTCATCGTTTAGATGCATTTTTAGTTTCAGTATTAATAGCAGTGCAATTTTTTATTAGTTATAGGATGCGAAAACAATTACCAAAATGGATGCCAAGAATTTATTTCTTAATGCTTTTATTAGTGGTTTTTCAAGCAATCTTAGGAGCCTTAACTGTATATCAATTGCTTAAATCTGAAATAGTAACCGCACATTTATTGACAGCTCTAACCCTGATAATACTTGTTACGGGAACCAATCAAAAGATTAAGAACCCAACAAATTCTGTAACGCCAAAGTGGTGGAAAATTATGACATTTACTTCTCTCTTTGGACTAATTGTTCAGTCAGCTATTGGTGGTTCTCTTTCGACAACTTGGTCGTCTCATATATGTTTGGTGAATTCAGATAGTTGTATTTTATTAGACACTCATAAAACCTTTGCATATTTTGTCTCTGGTCTCATATTTGTTTTTTCACTCCTTGCTGTGTCTAAAGGTGGAAAATATCTTAATCAATGGCCTTATCTTCTCTCAGCATTATTTTTAATATTTATGCAAATTTCTCTAGGGATATTGACTATTTATTTCGAATTAACTATTCCTATTATTACTATTGGTCATCAATTAACCGCAGCATTATTAGTTTCAATTATATCAACATTATCTTGTATGAATTTAAAAGATAAAAATAATCAATCTGTCATGCCTTCTTCAAACACTAATCAGAAATTAGAATTATCTTTATGACTATTTCATCTTCGGAAACTCAGACCAAAATCTTAACTAGAGATGATTTTGTTCCTTCAAGAAAAAAAATTAAACTACCTCCATGGCTAGAGGTTGCTAAACCAAGATTAATCCCTCTACTTCTAGCTACAACTCTTGGAGGAATGGCATTAAATGATGAATGGCCTTTGTCTTCCTCTAAGTTGGTCTGTACATTAGGAGGAGGGGCTTTAGCGGCAGCTGCAGCAGGTGCTTTAAATTGTTTATGGGAAATGGAAATAGATAAAAAAATGCTCCGAACAAGTAACAGAGCTTTGCCTTCAGGAAAATTATCAATTAATAGTGTTTTTATTGGAGCTGTAGCATGTACTCTAAGCGCGGCAACTTTATTAGTTGCAGGTGTTAATTGCTTGGCTGCAGGTTTAACACTTCTTGGTTTATGTAGTTATGTCTTGCTTTATACTGTTATTCTTAAACCTCGAACTCCTCAAAATATAGTTTTTGGTGGAGTTGCGGGAGCAATTCCTCCTTTGGTGGGAGCAGCAGCAGCAACTGGACATATTGGCTTAAATGGTTGGTGGCTTTTTAGCTTGGTAATGGTTTGGACCCCGGCACACTTTTGGGCTTTAGCCATACTCCTAAAAGATGATTATGCTTCAGTAGGAATACCAATGCTCCCAGTAGTAAAAGGATCTAAGGAAACAGCAACTGCAATATGTCAATATGCTGGTGCGACAGTTATCCTAAGTGCTTTTGGAGGCTTTGCTTTACCTTCTGGAGGTCTTATTTATGAAATACTTTTAGTTCCTTTAAATATTAGATTATTAAAATTAACTTCTAATTTAAAATTAATGCCTGATGAGATATTTGAAGCTAAAAGTCTATTTAAATGGTCAATAATATATATGTTTGGGGTATGTGGATTATTGTTGATTGCAAGGACACAATTTTCAATTGATTTAGAAGCTCAAGTTACTAACTTTTTTCTTCAGATTCTAAAATAAGGAATTATGATTGTATAGTTAATTGAAATTTCATAACTTAATAAAATAAAATCATTTTTTAAAATGTCTTCTATAAACTTGAAAGGAATTAATAAATCTTACAAAGGCATTACAGCAATAAGAAATCTTAGTCTAGATATTCCCCAAGGATCCTTGTTTGGTCTTTTGGGACCTAATGGCGCAGGTAAGACTACTCTTCTGAAAGTAATTACTACTTTAGTTGAACCTGATTCTGGAGAGGTTCTTATTTGTGGTTTTAATGCATTGAAAGAATCTAAAGATATTCGTAAAAAGATTGGATATGTAGCCCAAGAAGTAGCCTTAGATAAAATTCTCTCAGGGAAAGAATTATTAGATTTGCAAGGAGATTTATATCATATTGATAAAAAGAACAAGGAAGAAAGAATTGAAGATCTTATTACTCAACTTGATATGAGTGAATGGATTAATAGAAGAACTGGTTCTTATTCAGGAGGAATGAAAAGGAGATTGGATTTGGCTGCTGGTCTTATTCATAATCCAGATATTTTAATATTAGATGAACCTACAGTTGGTTTAGATATAGAAAGTAGAAATGTTATATGGGATTTATTGAGAGATTTTTCAAAACAAAATAAAACAGTTCTTTTAAGTAGTCATTATTTAGATGAGATTGATCAATTAGCTGATAATCTTGCAATTATTGATAAAGGTAAATTGATAGCTAATGGAAGTAAAGCTGAATTAAAGAAAAAATTAGGAGCTTCTAGAATTACCTTAAAAGTAAAAGAATTTAGTAATGAATCAGAGGCTTTGATAATTAAACATATTATTGAGAAATTACCCTATATTAAAGGTGTCGTAATAAATAAGTCTCAGGGATTTTCAGTTAATTTTTTTGCTGATGAAAATAAATTCATTTTAGATAACATTAAGGAGCAATTAGCTATTAATAATTATGAGATCTTTTCTTTAGCTCAAAGTCAGCCAAGCTTGGATGATGTTTATCTAGAGGCTACTGGGAAAACCTTACTTGATGCTGAAATAGATATGACAGGACAAAGAGATTTAAAGAAAGAGTTGAAACAATCAATGAGATGATTATTTATATAGAATAAATTAAAAATAATGAATGATTAACTTTTATAAATCATCTAGAATAAATAAAATTTATCAAGTTTATGAGCATATCCATGTCTAAGTCTTCTTTTTTATCTCAGGAGATTTTTGCTCTTACTAAAAGATTATTTATTCAATTACAAAGAAGACCTTCAAGTTTAATAGCAGGGTTATTACAGCCCTTGATTTGGTTGATACTTTTTGGAGCCCTTTTTACGAATTCATCTTTAGAACTTTTTCCAGGGATCTCCAATTATGGTAATTTTCTTGGTGCAGGTTTAATTGTATTTACAGCATTTAGTGGGGCCTTGAATTCTGGACTACCTATAATGTTTGATAGGGAATTTGGGTTTTTAAATAGATTGCTTGTTGCACCTTTAGAAAGTCGACTTTCAATCGTTATATCTTCTTTCCTCTTTATAACTTTAATTAGTTTAGTTCAAAGTTTAACTATAATGCTTGCAGCTTCTCTATTGGGGTATGGATTCCCAAGCTTAGAGGGATTGCTAGTTGTTCTAATAACTTTAATAATATTAGTTTTTGGTGTTACAGCTTTAAGCCTTGGATTGGCATTTATATTACCTGGTCATATTGAATTGCTTGCTCTAATCTTTGTTATTAATTTACCCATATTATTTGCCAGTACTGCACTAGTTCCTATCTCCTTTATGCCTAGTTGGCTTGGATGGATTGCTTCTGTTAATCCACTGACTTTTGCTATAGAACCTATTCGAGCTTCATATTCTAAATCAATAGATTTAACTAATGTTGTTTTAAGAGCTCCTTATGGAGATCTTAATAGCTTAGATTGTCTCTTTATTTTAGGCTTATTGACATTGGTTATTCTTTTAACAGTTAGACCTTTATTAAATAAGAAACTTCAATAATTAGAAATAGGATAATTTTAATAAGATGTTTTTACATCATTCCAGGCATTCCCATTCCGCCCATTCCACCCATTCCAGGCATTCCCATTCCACCCAT
>CETG01190293.1_pt1 | contig 10878 bp, 9 predicted proteins | sample 361471 | NCBI WGS metagenome assembly CETG01 (sample SAMEA2622696, study PRJEB7988) | marine metagenome | isolation source: saline water (ENVO:00002010), including | reverse complement strand
CTATCCCCCATATTTAATATCGAAACAAATTTGGTCCCAATGTACCATTTCGGCAATACCCTAAAGAGTCATTCTGAAAGGAAACCAATTGAACATTGTGTAGAATGAGGTGTAATCATTAAAATAAAAATTAAAGTATTAAAAATAATGTTATTTTGTCTGGAGGGAAAATAATGGCAAATATACGAATTCAAAAAATAATTGCTGACGCAGATATTTGCTCAAGGAGGAGTGCCGAAACTCTAATCAAAAATAAAAGAGTTAAAGTAAATGGAAAACTTGTATCTATTGGAGAGACTGCCGATCCCAAAATTGAAAAAATATTTGTTGACAATAAATCAATATGGAGGAGAACTGAGTATAAGGCGATTTTGCTAAATAAACCTAAAGGTTTAATTTCAACATGTTTTGACCTACAAGGAAGAAAAACGGTTTTAAATAATATTCCAGCCAATGATTTTGGAAGACTTTATCCAGTTGGTCGACTTGATAGAGATAGTAGAGGCGCTATTTTAATAACTAATCATGGGGAATTAACACTATGTTTAACTCATCCAAGCTTTGGACACGAAAAAACTTATAGAGTTATAGTCAAAGGACACCCAAAAAATGATACATTAGAAAAATGGGGGAAAAGAATCATTCTAGATGGTAAAATCACAATGAAGTCAGAAATTCATCAAATTAAATCAAACAAGTATAATTCTCTTCTTAAGATCAAATTAAATGAGGGTAGGAATATACAGATAAGAAAAATTGCATCTGCTTTAGGACATCCAGTAATTGATCTGGAAAGGATTGCTATAGGTAATATTCAACTTAATAAATTGCCAGAAGGGAAATGGAGAGTCCTAGAAAATAAAGAATGGGCTCATTTATTACAAAGACAATATATTAGATAAGATAATGCTAATTCAAAAAATCAAAAGAAAACTTATATTCTTATCTAAAAGAAAACAAAAAGATCTTAGTATCTTAAAATATATAATTGAAAAAGGTAAAATATTAAAAGAAAAAAGAGAGTCTCTTGGTATTACGCGTGTTGATCTTTCTATTAAGACAAAAATTTCTACAAGTGTAATTGAAGCAATAGAAAATGGATGGAGTGAAAGATTGCCAGAAAAACCTTATTTAGCAAAGATGCTCCTAATTCTTGAAGAAGAATTGAATTTACCAAAAAATACGCTTATTCCTATATCAATCAAAACGCAATCAAGTTTTATTATAAGCAATAAAAAAAAGAGTATCTTTCACATAAGTTTATTCAACAATTTTTTCCCGAATATAATTTATTTAATACTAATGATTAGTAGTATTTATTACTTAAACTACCAGAATGAAAAATTAGCTAAAGAAAATTACTATGGAATCACATCATTAAAAATAATTGAAGACGAAGTAAGCAAAAGTAATGTTAAACAAGAAAATAAATTATACTACTCAAACACTAACGAAGAGATAGAATCTTTAAGTGATCTCTTTAATTATACTTTAAAAAAGATAATTCCACCCAATTCCTGGGGAATCTTAGAACTGGATATAAAAGAAATTAAAGAAATAACAGTTATTAAAAGGAATAATCAAAAGATAATAATAAGTAATTTCAATGATAAGAGTAAGATCATAATAGAATTACCAGCTAAAATAAAAATAAACCCTCAATTATTAGAGGATGAGAAAATAATTATTAACGATAAATTATACAAAGGCAGTAAAAATAAAAAAGGAATATATACTTTACTATAATAAAATTATATCTTATCTTTTCCAGAAAGAACCTCTATCTCCGTAATACTTTATTCCTTCATGCCATCTACTACGCGAATCAATTCTCCATGACCAATTATTTATAATTGTGCCTGGAGTATTTAATCTCGCAGAGTTATCCAACTCTAATATATCTTGCATTGGAATAATAACTAATTTAGCCGATGTTGATAGACATGTATCTATGATTTTCCAAACTGGATTATCTTCTCCTTGATTTATTTTTTTACTTATTATTTCCTTATCCTCTTTTGAGAGTGAATTCCACCAACTGTAAGTTGTAGAGTTATCATGTGTTCCACTATAAACAACCCAATTATGGCCTTTTATATTATTTGGTAAATAAGGATTATCCTCATTACCGTCAAAAGCAAATTGTAAAATCTTCATTCCTGGAATATTAAAGTGATCTCTTAAAGTTTCAACTTCTTCTGTGATAATTCCGAGATCTTCAGCTATCAATTGCATTTTGTTATTGCAATCCTCTTTAAGTAATTTCAATAAATCCATCCCTGGTGACTTTTTCCATTCACCCTCAATTGCCGTTTTGCTAGAACCAGAGACCTCCCAATATGAATCTAATGCTCTGAAATGATCAAGTCTCAGTAAATTAACTTGATTTAAATGACGCAATGTTCTTCGCCTCCACCATCTGAAATTAGTTTTTATATGCTTATCCCATAAATAGACTGGAGTACCCCATAGTTGGCCAGTAACAGAGAAATAGTCTGGAGGAACTCCACTTTGTTTAATTAATTCTCCAGAGTTAAGTATTGAAAAAAGAGATCGATTACTCCATACATCAGCACTATCCCTTGATACATAAAATGGCATGTCCCCAAAAAGTGTAATTCCAAGTTTCTTTGCCAGATCTTGAATTGATTTCCATTGTCTATATAAATGCCACTGCATCAATCTATGTTCTAATAACTGATCATGAAATCTAATCTTCCATGAACTTACAAGCAAGTAGTTACTAGAAGAGAATGATTTCGACCAGTTCCACCAGGGAAGTCCCTTGTTTTGACGTCTTAATTCCATGAAATTAACATGATCTTCAAGCCAAAACTGAGTTCTACACCAATAATTAAATTCTTTCTTGGTAGATTGATTCTGCTTATACCATTCTTTCCTAAGAAAAGTTCCTAAAAGATCACTCCTTGCATTTGCCAGTTCAAAATCAACCTTCTCATGCTTATCTTCTAATTGACCTGGCAATTTATTCAAGAAAGATTCAGACAAAAACCCCTCTTCAACTAAATCTTCAGCATCAAGGAACCAGGTGTTAAAAGCAAAACTTGAGGGAGAGCTATAAGGAGAACCAAAAGAATCTGGCGGTCCTAAAGGAAGAATCTGCCAAAAGCCAATACCATTTTTTGCTAGTGTATTTAACCATAGCCTCGCAGGAGCACCAAAAGTACCACAAACAGGACTCCCTGGGAGGGAAGTTGGATGAAGCAACACTCCAATCCCTTTTTTAAATTGTTGGTGAGGGGAGATCATAAATGTATTTTGGAAGACATTTATTCTTCCAGGCTAAATATAATAAGTTCAACAAAAAAATAACTACAATGTCTTAAAAGCAAAATCAATCAGTAAAAAACAAATATTTAAAGTTAAATATTATAAAAAAAATATTAATTATATTAAGATAGATATTAAAATAAAATACTTGGTTCTCTATTAAATAAGCAAAGAATGTTTAATTTTAAGCAATTTTTAATTAAAAGTATAAAAGGAGCAAATAAAGAACAAATAAAAAACGTAAAAAATACTACTGGTTTTCTTGGGAGATATCCCGGCAGAACTTTACATAGAATAGGAATATTTATTGGAAGTCTTTGGGCCTCTAATCTTATATTAAATTATTTTTGGATCAAGCCAGATCAAACGGCCTCATTACAAATAAATTATTTAAACGAAACACCGAAAGTATTCACAGAAGAGAAATCATTGCAATTATTGCTGGTAATAGAGGGATATAAATCTAAAGGAACAAATACAAAAGGAAATAAAACTGAAAATATATTTCTTTCTTTAATAAATTTAAAAAAGGAAAACCCAATTACAATATATCAAATACGAAATGATGTTATCATAAATTTAAAAGATTCTGCTAATCCTTATTCAGTAAAAGAAATATATGAGCTTGGAGGACTAGAATCAACAAGAGATATTCTCAGAGGTATATTTAAACTTAAAAATGATTCGCCTCAAAGGTATTTAGTATTACCAGAAGAGAGTTTAATAAGTATGATAAAAATAGATCAAAAAAACAAAAAGATAGATCCATTAATCGTTGAAGCTTCAGATAATATATACTATTTTACCAATAAAATTTCTTCTAAGAGAATCAAATTGAAAGAGGATATTTTAAAACATGATTTCTTAAATAAGCAAAATATAATAAAATATAAAACCAACCTAAATGATCAAGAATTACGATTTATTCTAAATAATATAAAAAGAGGTGTCTACATAAATAAATTTAAATTTGAGAACAAAGACTTAAAAAGTTATAATTTGGAGAATAAATCTAAAATAAAATAATACTAAAAAACTGTTAGCCAAATTCTAAGAATCTTTTCATAAGCAATTCAGAAACTATTGAATTGCGCTTTTTCTGCTCAGCTGAGTTTTCCATCAATTCACTTGATTCGTTAATGTTTTCATTGGAAATCCATCCACACCAAGGAAGGGAATCTAATTTCCTTTCATCAGGAGACCACCTTCCACCAAATTGAACTAATCCTAATAATGGTACTGACATTGACTCACAAAGGGATACATAGGCAGCTGCAGAGCCAGGAACAGCATCATTTTCCCTTGTAGTAGTAACCAAGACAGTAGGTTGCTTCCATGCGCCTAGGGCCTCCAACCAGCTTCCCGTTTGACTCTGAAAAACTCCTGGGTCTCCATACAAGGCGGCTAAACCGCTTTTCTTGGAAAAAGAATTAAGAACATTCACAGGAGAATCATTATTTGAGAATTGAAAAAACCTACCTTCCCAGTGAGAAAAAAGAGCATAAGAGCAAGCTCTCATATGGCTTTCCGGAAGATTACCTGCCCCAACAACAAATGGAAGTTTTGAGATCATCGTCTGAACATAACCCACTCAGAAAATTGGTGTAGTGCCGTCACCGCACTACGATCGTAAGAAGAAGCATTGGTTGAGGTCCCTTGACCACCAGTTTTACTACCGCTACAAGACCGAATCAGGAGGATTCATCTCTTGATACCAGGCGTCTTCGGCTATTTAGTGGTACTTCAAACCCAGCACTATCCAAAGAAATTGCAAGTTACCTTGGGGTTAAGGATGGTCCGCTAATTTGCAAAAGATTTGCTGACGGGGAACTATATGTTCAAATCCAACAATCCATAAGAGGTTGTGATGTCTTTCTGATTCAACCTACTTGTGCTCCAGTCAATGACAATTTAATGGAGCTTATGATTATGGTAGATGCCTGCAAAAGGGCATCTGCTAGGCAAATAACCGCAGTAATTCCATATTTTGGATACGCTCGTGCAGATCGCAAAACCGCAGGTAGAGAGTCCATAACGGCAAAACTAACAGCAAACTTACTAGTAAAGTCTGGAGTAGATAGAGTCCTAGCAATGGATCTTCATTCAGCCCAAATTCAAGGATATTTTGATATTCCATGCGACCACATATACGGATCTCCAGTCTTAGTTGACTATCTTTCAACCATAGCTCTTGATGAAGTTGTAGTTGTTTCTCCAGATGTTGGAGGTGTAGCTAGAGCAAGAGCTTTTGCGAAGCAAATGAAAGACGCCCCTCTTGCAATAATAGATAAACGAAGAGCCGCCCATAATGTTTCTCAAAGCTTAACCGTTATTGGTGACGTGAAAGGAAAAACCGCAATTCTCATAGACGACATGATTGACACTGGTGGAACAATTTGTGCTGGTGCAGAACTTCTCCGCAAAGAGGGTGCTCAAAGAGTTATTGCATGCGCCTCGCATGCAGTTTTTTCCCCTCCAGCATGTGAGAAATTATCAACTCAAGGACTATTCGAGCAGGTAATAGTTACCAACAGTATTCCGCTTAAAAATGATATGAAATTCCCTCAATTAAAGATATTGTCCGTTGCGAATATGCTAGGTGAAGCAATATGGAGAATTCATGAAGAAAGTTCTATAAGTTCAATGTTTCGATAATAAATAGCTCATCAAACTAGTTATTTAATGAAAGGATAAGAGAAAGAACCTCAAAAGTATTATTTGATAAATTATCTTGAGAAAGTAAAACTAAATTATCATAAATAAGTTCTCGATTTGGCTCTTTAAAGCTCTTCCATCTGCTGAAAATCTTTAATAATCTTGAAGCAGTTATTGGGTTGATCTGATCTATAATTGTTATTTGATTGGTAAAAAATTCATATCCTTTTCCATTAATATTGTGAAAGACTTCCACATTATCTACTAAACCACTTAAAACTGAACGTACTGCATTTGGAGCTAAAGGATCATAACTTGGGTGGGTTAAAAGTTTCTCAATATGCATTATTGCATTTTCTCGAGAGGCTGAAGCTTCATATCTAAACCAATAATCAAGAATCAAAGGATTATACTTAAACATTTCATAGAAGATTTTTGAAGATTGATCTCTTTCAATACAATCTATCGGTTTCAAAGCATCTAAAGCTGATCTTTTTAGAGTCATTGAACTATTTTTAACCGCATCAAGCATCTGATTCCTGATATATTCATCTCCAGAAGCTGCTAGCCAATCCCATACAATGCCTTTAAGTCTTCTCTCTCCTTGACCATTAGGCCATTTATAAAAACATCTTTTTTTGATCTTAAAAAGTAAATCATAAAGATTTGAATTCAAGCATTTACCAAGTTGGATTTTGAAAGAATTTAATTCTTTATTTAAAGAAATTGGGTCAATCTGTTTCTGTAAACCTTCAAGCTCAGATATTCGTGGGAGAGTAAATATTAAAGAGATAAAGTCTGGGTCTTGATTTTCATAATCCGAAATCAGATTTTTAAATATTTTAAAAATTTGTTGTTCTAATTCAGTCTCTGAATTTCCAGTAGACTTTTTAATAATAATTCTTCTTAAGATCTCTTGTGAAGCTTCCCAACGTGAAAAAGATTCATTATCGTATTCGAACAAATGGAGTAATTCATTATTAGAGTATTTGTATTCCCACTTAACTGGTGAAGTGAAATCTCGAAATAAAGATATTGAAGGGCAATTCTTTTCATCAACATTTTCAAAAGTATAAGATTGTTTTATATCTTTTAAAATAAATAATTCTTCATTACCAATTAATCCTTTTTCCCCAACCAATGCCATACGTATAGGTATAACCATCTCAGAGCAATTACTATTTAAGGATGAATAAATAGATTGTTCGAAATAAATTTTTAATTGATTTTTTTCTCTTTTCCATTCTTTTTTAACTTTAACGAGTGGAGTTCCTGGCTGATAATACCACCGAATAAACTGACTTTTTTCGAAGCCTATATCTATATTATATTGAGAAATAATATGAAAAATAGAATCTATAAAATCTTCTGTTGTTGCGGCCTTACCATCAAATCTATTAATGAATAATTTTACTCCTTTAATGAATATTCTATCTCCTAATAGAGACATAAGCATTCTAATGACCTCAGCGCCTTTTTCATAAATAGTCGTTGTATAAAAATTATCAATAGCTATATATTCATTAGGCTTAACTGCATGAGCAGTAGGACCTGAATCTTCAACAAACTGAATGTTTCTAAGAACCGAAACATCCTTTATACGTTTGACTGCCTTAGAATGCAAATCTGCAGAGAAACATTGATCTCTTAGAACAGTTAAACCTTCTTTAAGGGATAATTGAAACCAGTCTCTACAAGTAACACGATTTCCAGTCCAATTATGAAAATATTCATGAGCAATTACACTCTCAATATTCATTAATTCATCATCAGTTGCATTTTCAAGATTTGCTAGAACTAATTTTGAATTAAAAATATTTAATCCTTTATTCTCCATTGCTCCCATATTAAAATGCCTTACAGCAACAATATTGTATTCATCTAGATCATACTCAAGTTGATATTTAGACTCATCCCATTTCATAGCCTTTTTCAAAGAATTAATAGCATGAAGACAATTATCTTCCTCTCCATTTTCTACATGAAGACGAATTAATATACTCTTATTAGAAATTGTTTTATAAGTTGATCTTACTTCTTTCAAGTCTCCTGCCACTAAAGCAAATAAATAAGAAGGCTTTGGATAGGGGTCGTCCCACACAACTTCTTTTCTATTCGACTTACCTGGGAGTAACTCATCATGAATCTGGTTTCCATTTGAGAGTAAGACAGGATACTTATCTTTATCCGCTTCTATTCTAACTATATACTTACTAAGGACATCTGGCCTATCGGGATGGAAACAAATACGCCTAAAACCCTCTGCCTCACATTGAGTAACAAGTATTCCTTTACTTTCATACAATCCTTCAAGTGATTTATTTGAAAAGGGATCAACAACAGATTTAATTTTAATTTGAAAACGACTCTTACATTGACTATCAATGAATAGCTCATCTTTTTTTAACTCGTATTCGCCTTCTGCAAGTATCTTTTCATTTAATTTAATTTGCTTAAGTGCTATATTTTCCCCCTTAAGCATAAGGATATTTTTTTTGTGATCTAATGAAACGACATCCAAAACACATGTTAAATGTACCTCTTGAGAATAAATTGAAAAATCAAGCCATATTTTTGGTATTGAAAATGGGTAAGATTCGTAATCATCTATTTTTACTACTTGTGAGTAATCCATTATAGTAAAAAATATTTAGACAATAAAAACTCTATTAAGTTCTTATTTGTTTTTATAATAAATTTTTTCTAATTTTCTTTCATCATTTCACTTTGATTTTCAATTGCTTTTTCAACTTTTTCTTTTACATCATCAGGTACTTTTTTTGCGCAATTTTGAAGAGCACCAGTTACTACCTGAAATTCAGCTCCTGAAAAAAGTTGCTTATTTGTTAGTTGATTATCTCCAGCGGATTCAACTAGACCTCCATGCTTCCCTTTAAGCAATTGTACATATGTGGCTGCTGCTATTCCAACAGCTTTAGGGAACTCTATATCTGCTGATAGCGCATTACAAAGATAGGAAGTTCCAATAGCCCTATAAAGGAATATGTCTTCACTTGATGCTGGTACTGGCTCCTCAGCCCTCATAGAGGCCTTTTTCCCTTTTTCCTCAGTCCCACAACCAATGAGAAGGGCTGGTATAACAAAGAATGAGGCCAAGAGCAATTTTCGAGAAAGCATTAGATGACTGAATAGCTTGTTAAATGCTGCATTAGAGCTCTTGCACGATTTCTTTCAAGAGCAAAGCAGTCATTATTATATATTTTTGTGATGACATTAATTTCATAAGTCTCGAAATTGATACTTACGAAAGGTAATCTTGTTAATTAAATCTGTAAAACTGGGAACATTAAAATACAATTAAAAATAAGAGTAAAGATCTTCATGCTAGATTAATGAAATCATAAGTATCAGCTGGGAAATTCAATATTCACTTAAATTATAACAATAAACTAAACTATAAAAAAATTATTTAATAAAATCATTAAGCAAGATGAACAGAGGGAATTCAACAGTATCTTACTTCATATTACTATCAAAATATTTATTGATTCTAACAAAAAATAAGTGTTTAACATTTAATTGGCAGGATGAAGTATAAAAATTAATTTCATTTTGAAGCCAATACTCAACAGACCATGACTGAAATGAATAGGAATTTAGACAGCTTGAAAGATTTTGATATCGAAAAATTTGCGGTTAAGGCAGCATAATAAGTGGCAAATGCATTTTTGGGGCCCCAAAAACATTGGAAAGGGTCGACACCTCTGAACGGCAAAAGCTTCAATTGCTGTTGCTAGCAAGCCGTAAGCACCTCCTTAGAGGTGATTTAAGGTCACTTGTCCAATATCTTGAAGGTGAGGATTTTGCCTTCAAAGTCACTCTTGAGGTTGCAGATCCAACAAAACAGCCTGAGCTATTAGAGCTTCATAGAATAGTCGCAATACCCGCGTTAATAAAACTACATCCATCACCCAAACAAGTCTTTGCAGGAAGCAGCATTTTTCAGCAACTTCAAAGCTGGCTTCCTCGCTGGGAACAGGAAGGTGTCTTCGCTGGTCTTGGTCTTAGCCTGAAACCTTCTGAACTTGATGCAAACAGAACCCAGAGGGAGTTATTGCTTGAGGATGAATTACTAGTACTCAGACAAGAGAATGAGACGTTGATTAATCGAATCAACTCCCAAGAACGCTTACTGAGAATGGTTGCACATGAATTAAGAACCCCCTTAACAGTTGCCGCTCTTGCATTGCAAAGTCAAAAACTTGGTCAAATTGATCTTAAAAAGTTTCAAGAAGTCATCTCGAGACGTCTCGAGGAGATTGAACTTTTATCAAAAGATTTACTTGAGGTAGGAAGCACTAGGTGGGAGGCTTTGTTTAATCCTCAAAAACTTGACCTAGCAAATGTTTCAGCAGAAGCAATTTTAGAACTCGAAAAATTATGGCTTAAAAGGGAAATTGCTATTAACACAGATGTACCAAGTGATTTGCCCCAAGTTTTCGCCGATCTGCGAAGGATGAGACAAGTAATACTAAACCTTATTGAAAATGCTCTTAAATTTTCACAAAAAGGCGGGAAAATCAGCATTTCAATGCTTCACAGAACCAACCAATGGGTCCAAGTAAGCGTCGCAGATAACGGTCCTGGGATACCTGAAGAAGAGCAAGAGAGGATTTTCTTGGATAGAGTGCGTCTCCCTCAAACATCATCCAGTGCAACAGGTTTTGGGGTTGGGCTAGCGGTTTGCAGAAGGATTGTAGAAGTCCATGGAGGTCGCATTTGGGTGGTTTCCAAACCAGGGGAAGGAGCCACCTTTTACTTCACTGTGCCAGTTTGGCAAGGACAAGAAGATAATAAAGAGCTCTTGACGGAAGGATAGTCAGGCCCGTAGCTTTCAAAAGTGATCAGTTTAATTTCTTATTTTGATCATGGCCTCGCCCCCATCGTCTAGAGGCCTAGGACACCTCCCTT
>CETG01191677.1_pt1 | contig 10893 bp, 9 predicted proteins | sample 361471 | NCBI WGS metagenome assembly CETG01 (sample SAMEA2622696, study PRJEB7988) | marine metagenome | isolation source: saline water (ENVO:00002010), including | reverse complement strand
CCAGCAGAAGATTATCTCGATATTGGTATTGATCTGAATGAACAATTAATAAGACATCCAGAAAGTACTTTTTTTATGCGTGTAAGTGGTCATTCAATGACTAACAATGGTATTAATAATGGTGATTTATTAATCATTGATCGTTCCATTGACCCTCGACCAGGACAAATTGTAATAGCTGTCTTAGATGGTTGTTTTACTGTTAAAAAACTCACGCGTACTAAAACAAAATTATATTTAGAAGCTAATTGTCCTAACTACCCACCTATTGATATAAGCAATTACGAAACTGTTCAAATTTGGGGTACTGCAATTTACTGCATTCATAATTTAAATAAAATTTCAAAATCATTATGAATAAAGCTATAGCTCTAATTGATGGAAATAACTTTTATGCATCTTGTGAGCAAACAATCAATCCAGCCTTAGAAGGTCAGCCAATAGTAATTCTTTCTAATAATGATGGTTGTATCATCTCTCGAAATTCAGAAGCAAGAAAGCTTAATATTGCTATGGGAGAACCTTTTTTCAAAGTATCTCAAAAATTAGAAAGTCTAGGAGTAAAAGTATTTAGTTCAAATTACGAACTATATGGAGATATGAGCCAAAGATTAATGTCTCTATTGAAAGCAAATTGCGAAGAATTAGAAATCTACTCTATTGATGAAGCATTCATAAAAATAACTCGGCCAAAAGACAATGATCTAACTTCATGGTCATCTTATTTACGAGCTTTGATATATCGTAATTTAGGTTTACCAATAGCAATTGGAATAGGAAAAAATAAATTACAAGCAAAAATAGCAAATTATCTAGCAAAAACTTTAGAGGAACAAGCTGGTATATTTGATTTAGGACTAGCACCAAATCAAGATAAATGGCTTGAATCTGTCAGCATAGAAAATGTTTGGGGAATTGGACGTCAATTATCTCGTTGGTGTCGAATGAAAGGAGTTAAAACAGCACTTCAACTTAGAGATATGCCAAGTAACGAATTAAAAGAAAAATATGGGGTTGTGGGGATGCGCCTACAAGAAGAACTTAAAGGAGAAGTTTGTTTACCTTTTATTGAAACTCCGTTATCAAAAAAAGAAACTTGCGTCAGTAGAAGTTTGAATAAACCCATTACTAAAAAAAATGAATTAAATCAAGTACTAGCAGGTCATGTTATAAGAGCTAGCGAAAAATTAAGAAAACAAAATCAACTTACAGGGAAAATTACAATCTTCACACGTACTAGTTTTTATTCACATAATTTTTACAGTCAAGAAGCAACAAAGTGTTTAGAAGTTCCTAGCAATAATACAAATACTATTCTACGGGTTGCTCTATCTCTAACAGAAAAAATATATAGAGATAATTATCATTTAATCAAAGTAGGTGTGATCATGAAAAATCTACAAAGTCAAAATAATATACAATTAAGTCTACATGAACCTTTTAATAAAGAGAAACAGCATAAACAAGAACATTTAATGAAAACTATCGACAATTTAAATAAGCGCTACGGATATAACACAATTACATGGTGTGTCTGCAATATAAATAATAAATTACAAATGCGTCGAAATAAATTAAGTCAGGCATCTACAACAAAATATAGAGAAATTCCAACAGCAAGAGCATAGAAAATATTAAGAAGAATAAAAGTACAAAAAGTTAAATTAGAGAATATAATAAAAGGTGATAATGAAAATCAAGAACTCAAGTGAATTCATGATAGAATTGAACTAGGCAAGAACATAAAAATTAAAGCTAAAAATGGAATTTCTTTTATTTCTAAGTTCTAGGGAAACAGAAATATTAAATCTTATTCAGAAAAGTGGTTATAGTGTAGAAGAAAATACGCCTCTTTGCTTACTTGGTGATGAATACGTTGGATTTTTTAAAAGACGTCAGAAAAGAGTAGTTATTTGCACAAATAATGCAAAAAGGAAAGCTGGTTATTTTGTTCCTAGATATCAGGAAAGTGATGAATTTCATAATACGGCTATCTATATAAGAAGAGCCTTAAGGCACGAGTCAGTGCATGTTGCACAACAATGTAATAAAGACAATCTAATAGAGATAGATTCTAAAAAAAAATTAAAAATAAACCCTTATAAGCTAAAGGCTTTAGAAGGCTCTACAAATATTTCAGGAAAAAGAGAACATGAGTACCAAGCTTATACTCTAGAAGACAATCCTAAATTAATAGTGAAAGCTTTAAAAAGGTATTGCTTATAAAATTTAAATAAAAATATTAAGTCTAAATCAAGAAACTCCTGAACATCTTTGTTTGTCTAAATAATCTATATGCTTACGTTCAGTGTAATATAATTCTTGAAAATTAAGAGCATCATTATTTAGTTGCTTAAACATAGAGTTAATTTGTTCTTCAGCTTCTAAGGAATCTAGCTCTTTTGTCTCTTCTTTTTGTATTAGAGAAGCAATACAATGCTCTAAAGTTTCCAGCCTTTGAGAACTCCATGATTCAATTAAATGCCTACAACGTTTAAGAGACTTTTGTCTTTCTAATATAGATGCTGCTCCCCTAAAATGTTCTAATGGCTGGGACATTTCTGCGGATTGGAATTCATCTAATTGTAAGAGTGGGTTGATTTTATTGAGAGAATTATTCTCCTCATTAATAAGTTTATCTAAAAGTAAATCAGCTAAAATAAAATCATTTAATTCTTTGCCTTCATTTTCGCCTCTATTTATAGATTCTAATAGTGTATTCCCAAACTGATTTTCTTCTAGCTCATTAATAGCAGACCAGAGTAATCGATGATGTTGAAAAGCAAAATGATCAATTTCTCTAAGTCTTAATTCTCTTCTAATAGCTGCTCTATGCTCTGAAAAGTGAATATAAACTCTTAAAATCTCTGCTTCATTTCTTTCTCTTAGAGTTGATTCCCCTGGTTGCTCAAATCTACTGGAACGACCGTGCCATCTCTGACCCTTTATTTGAGTGCGTAGGTCTTCTTCAAGTTGAAGTGCTAAGCGAGAATGTCCCCCACTTAAAAGTTCAGATACTTTCTGAAGGTAATGAGTTCTTAATGCAGAATTAGGTAATTTACCCAATAATTGAATAACCCCATTAACTGCAATTTGAAATTGATCAGACTTTGTTAAATCAAGATCTTTAACAACATTTTCTATCTGCCAATCAAGCCATATAGGGGCTTTCTCAAGTAAAACTTTGTAATTCGCTGGAGAATTCTCCTTTAAATATTCGTCTGGATCTTTTCCAAAAGGTAATTGGAGAACTCTTAACTCCAATTGGCCTTGCATTGCAAGATGTTCTACTTCTGTAATAGCTCTATTAGCAGCTCTAATTCCTGCTTTATCGCTATCAAAATTAAGAAAAATTCTCTTACTGTCGGTGCAACGACAAAGCTGAGTGATCTGCTGATTACTTAAAGCAGTTCCCAAAGAAGCTACAGAATTAGTAATACCAGCTTCATGAAGGGCTATCACATCAAAATAACCTTCAACAACAACAGCACAATCATCTTTACGAATTGAACTGGCTGCTTTATCTAAACCATAAAGGTGTTTACCCTTTTCAAAGATTTCGGTTTCAGGCGAATTTAAATATTTAGGATCAGACCCGTCAAGACTTCGCCCTCCAAATCCTATGACTCTTTTTTGTTGATCAAATATAGGAACAATTAAACGATTCCTAAACCGATCATAAAAACCATCCCCTCCTTTCCTAGGAATAATAAGCCCTACCGATTCAAGAATGTCGAAAGGAATATTCTCAATCTGATGAAGATGGTTTAATAATGAATTCCATTTATCAGGAGCAAAACCTAGCTGAAAAGTATCAATAGTACCTTTTGAAAAATTCCTTTTATTTATTAAATAATCATATGCAAATGAACCTGTAGATGAAAGTAATTGAGTCTGAAACCATCCTGCTGCTAAGGCTAATACTTTATAAAGTTTATCCTTACGCGATAATTGCTTACGAATCCGATCTTGCTGTGGTCCATCTAAAGTTTCAACTGGAAGTTGATATTTTCTTGCAAGTTCTAGGACAACATCAGTAAAGCTTGAACGTTGAAACTCCATTAAAAACTTTAAGGAATTTCCTCCTGCTCCGCATGAAAAACAATAATAAAATTGCTTAGCAGGAGATACAGTCATTGATGGCTTACTGTCATCATGAAAAGGACAAAGTCCTACAAATTCTCTCCCTCTTTTCTTTAGGACGACATGCTCTCCCACAATATCCACAATGTCAGCACGCTCTTTAACGGCATCAATAGTGCTTGGGTGGATGCGATGACTTGTCATATATCCATTTTGATACGTTCGAATATATTGGTCTATGAAGAACTTCTAAAATTATTCCTATTAAATGATTGCTAGAAAATCTATCTATACATATCTTTTAAATCATATTGACTGTGTATAAGAAACAAAGACATCACCTTTCGAGAGAGTTAGAAGGATCAAGACAACTAATATGCAGCGCTTTAGCCTTTAGTTTAATGACTGTATGTGTTAAGAATTTACAAGGAAGAATACCTGTTGCAGAGTTAGTCTTTATTAGAGCATTAATAAGTTTAATTATAACGAGGTTTATGTTATATAAAAAACAAATCTCACCCTGGGGCAATAATAGAAAGGTATTACTTGCAAGAGGTATATTTGGTACTGGAGCTTTATTTTGCATTTTCAAAGCAATAGAATTACTCCCTTTGGCATCAGCAACAATCATTCAATATACCTATCCAACATTTGCTTCTATAGCTGCTTGGTTGTTTCTAAAAGAGAAATTAAATAAAAGAATAATTATTGCTTTAATAATTGGTTTGATTGGTATATTTTTTGTCGTCCAGCCAAGTTGGTTTATAAAAAATGGAATAGAATTACCCTTTAATGCTATTTGCATAGCAATATGCGGGGCTCTATTAACAGCATTAGCCTATGTTTGTGTAAGAAAGTTATCCATAAACGATCATCCATTAGTGATTATTCATTATTTTCCTCTTATATCACTACCTCTAACTATTCCAAGTTTAATAAATACAGCTGTATTACCAATAGGTAATGAATGGATTTGGTTGATTGGAATAGGTTTATTTACCCAAGTTGGTCAAATAGGTATTACAAACGGTTTAAGGCTTTTACCAGCAGCAAAAGCTAGTGCTATTAATTACACTCAAGTTCTATTTGCAAGTATTTGGGGAATAATTATATTTTCTGAACCTCTAAATCCTTATATTTTGCTTGGAGCTATTTTAATTCTTGCCTCAACATTTACAAGTATTAGCACTAAGCAAGAAATTATATAAACTTAAATAGAAAGGAGAACACCATGAAAATCATCCTTGCAATTCTGTTTTGTTTTAGCTCTTCCATCCCTGCATTTGCAGATGATCTAGATAGTTATCGAAGAAGCAGCTCTAGAAGAACATGTACCAGAAGAGAATATAGAGAGGAATACATCCCTGGTACACCCGAGAATCCTGGATATGTAAAAAACTGGTATGAATATATAGAGATTCCTTGCAATCAAACCACAAATTCTCAAGCAGATACAAACGACTGCAAAGAAGGGAGCTTAATAGGCGGCTTACTTGGAGCAGGTATTGCCGCATCTGGGTCTAGAGGTAAAGGAAAGCTTTGGGCAATACCTGCTGGAGGAGTAACAGGAGCTTTAATTGGCTGTCAACTGGATGGGGGATGAGAAACAATTTTACTTAAATAAATTAATTTTTAGATTTATAAATTACTTATGATTGGCTGGCTTAAAGGTAAACCAATTGATTTATGGAATAAAGTTAATAAGACTTATGTACTTATTTCCACCAATGATATTGGCTATGAAGTACAACTGTTACCAAGAGAGCATTTATTAATAAATAAGGAAAAGAATCTAAACCTATGGATTCACCAATTATTTAGAGAAGATGAAATAATTTTATATGGTTTTCAGGAAAAGTTCGAACGAAACTTATTTCGTAAGTTGATTGAAGTTAATGGAATAGGCCCACAAATTGCCATATCCTTACTAGATAAATACAATTACATCGAATTGCTAATAGCAATTCGATGTAAAGACTTTACAAAATTAGCTAGTGTATCCGGAATAGGAAAAAGAATTGCAGAAAGACTGATTATAGAACTTAAAGATAAATTAAATGAATTCAATGAAATACTCGTTAAAGTAGAAAAAAGTAGAGAAGAGCCACTTAAAGAAGATCTTCATTTTGAACACAAACAAGAGTTAAAACAAATCCTAAAGGATCTTAATTATGACGAGGAAGAGATCTACAAGTCCATAAAGGCTGTCTACGAAAATAAACCACAATCGGAAGATTCTAAATACACCTTGGAATCAAACCTAAAGGAAGCTCTTGTATGGCTAAGTCAAGATCTTGCAAGAAAAGGAGCGTGAGGAGTTAAATTAAGAGTACTAACTTCATAAAAGTCCAGTTAAATAGTATGTCCCTAAATACAGAAGAAAAGCAAAAGCTAATCAATGAGCATCAAACTCATGGAACTGATACAGGTTCAGCCGAGATCCAAGTTGCAATGCTTACAAAAAGAATTTCAAAACTTAGCGATCATTTGCAAAATAACATTCATGATTTTTCTTCTAGGCAAGGCCTATTGAAAATGATTGGGCAAAGAAAACGATTGCTGAACTACGTAAAAGATAAAAGCCAAAAAAGGTATACCCAACTAATAAACAAATTATCGATCAGAGGATGAACAGAGAAAATTCGAAAGCAAAAGATTTTGAAAAAAAAATCAACCCAAATGGTTTTATATCTAAAAATCAGAATTTAATAAAAACACAACCATCTTTAAAGAAGGAAATTGGCATTCCTAAGGAAGTTGCAAATAGGATGGCCAGAAGAATCGCTATAACCACAGGCATACCTACTCTAAGTGGCATGTCTGTTTTTATCATTAGCTACTATCTAATAACTAAAGGAATTACTGAAATACCTCCCGTTATAACACTTTTCTCATCAGGAGCCTGCTTTTTAGTTGGTTTAATAGGTTTAAGTTATGGAATTTTATCTGCAAGTTGGGATAAAAACTCAGGGAGTTTTCTTGGTTTCGAGAATATACAGCCTAATATTAAAAGAATGAAAGATGCCTTTAAAGCAAAAGAAATATAATCAACTATAAATCCTTTCTCTTAACTAGGTTAATAAGCTATCACTATAGGTTGCTTTGAATGAACTTTCTTTCAAAGAGTTAATAGCAGATTCAGGATCTCTTACACAAAATTGATGACCAAGCCTAACATAACTAACCTTTGATTTACATTTAATAGAAGCAACAACAGGTACTCTAGTTCCAACTTCTCCTTTAATTGGACGATGTTTATATAAGCATTCTCTTAGCTTGTGATTAATAGTAATATCACTTGCTTGCTGAGGTAATAAATCAATCATTAAAAACCTTAGATCATCTATTTCTCGACAATCGTCAACAATTAATTGTACTGATTCATCTCTACGATCAACTGATCCCCAGAAAAGTAAGCGTGTCTCCAACATCAGATGATCTAAGAGTCTTTGATATGTTTTAGGAAAAACAACTGCATCACATGATCCTGTCAAATCTTCTATTTTCAAGATTGCCATTGGATCTCCTTTTCTAGTAATTACTTTCTTCATTTCAGGAATCATTGCAATGCAACTAACTTTTGATCTATCTGATTGTTCATGTAAATTTCCCAAACTGATAGGAGCAATCAATTTAGCGGGATCTGAAAGTTGCTTTAAAGGATGGTCAGAGAGATAAAATCCTAAGATTTCTTTTTCTAGTTTTAATTTTTCTGCTGGAGGATAATCACTCACTGGAACAGCTGCTGAGATAGCTGAAAAATTATCTTGTTTTTTTAAATCAGTTTTTTCAGAATCGAAATCAAATAAATTGCCTTGACCACTTAAACGATCTCGAGCGCGAGAAGAAGCCCAATCAATTACATAATCCAAATTGGAAATCAATTGAGCTCTATTGGAATTGATTTCCAATTTGTCAAGAGCTCCACAATAAATAAGTGACTCTAAAGCTCTCCGATTGAGCAAGTTAGAAGGTATACGATCGCATATATCTGCTAATGAAAGAAAATCTCCATCTTTTTCACGGGAATTAATTAATTCATATATTGCATTATCACCAAGATTTCTTATAGCTGAAAGACCAAAAAGAATACAATTGTCTAAAGGTGTGAAATCATATTTAGATGAATTAATATCCGGAGACATAACCTCTATTCCCATTGAACTGCAATTAGAGATATACCTTTGGACTTTGTCGCTTGAACCAGAATTGACTGTCAATAAAGAAGCCATATAAGCGACTGGATAATGAGCTTTTAAATAAGCGGTTTGATAAGTAACTGCTCCATATGCTGTTGAATGACTTTTGTTAAAACAGTATTCTGCAAATAAAACCATTTGATCGAAAAGTTTATTTGCTAATAATGAATCAACTCCTTTATTAGAAGCTCCGTTAACAAAAATGTTTCTATGTAGTTCCATTTCTTTTATTTTCTTTTTACCCATAGCCCGTCGCAATAAATCTGCTTGACCGAGACTATAACCAGCTAAATCTTGAGCAATTTTCATTATTTGTTCTTGATAAACCATAATCCCATATGTATCTTTTAAGATCGGTTTTAATAAATCATGAGGAAAGTCAATAGTTTCCTTTCCATGTTTACGATTGATAAATTTAGGAATAAGTCCTGCATCTAAAGGACCAGGACGGTAAAGAGCAAGAATAGAAGAGATATCTTCTAAGGAAGAAGGCTTTAAATCCTTAACTATATTTTTCATACCACTAGATTCAAGTTGAAAAATTCCTTCTAAATCTCCTCTAGATAAAAGTTCAAATGTATATTTATCATCTAATGGGAAATTATCTGGATCTAGCTTAATACCACTTGATTGATTTAATAATTCGACAGTCTTATTTATCATTGTAAGATTTTTCAATCCTAAAAAATCCATCTTCAATAAACCTAGTGATTCAATATCTTCCATAAAATATTGAGTTATTATTTGTCCTTCATTATTACGCTGAAGAGGAACAATTTGATCTAAAGAATCAGATCCAATAACAACGCCTGCTGCATGAACACCAAAAGTTTTATTTGTTCCTTCAATTCGAATAGCCATATCAACCCATTTTTTAACTTCTGATTGATTTTGGTACTTCTCTTTGAATTCAATACTTGGTGAATCATCACCAATCATAGTAGAAAGTTTTGCTGGTTTACCTCTAACTACTGGAATAAGTTTTGCTAATTTATCAGCATCACCATAAGGAATATCTAAAACTCTAGCTACATCTTTTAAAACTGCTTTTGATGTCATCTTATTAAACGTTATTATCTGTGCAACTTTATCTTCACCATATCTATTTGTAACATATTCTATAACTTCTCCTCTTCTTTCGATGCAAAAATCTGTATCTATATCTGGTAAAGATTTACGTTCAGGATTTAAAAATCTTTCAAACAATAATCCATTTTTTACCGGATCAATATTGGTAATTTTCAGTGCATATGCAACAAGAGAACCTGCGGCAGATCCTCTTCCAGGACCAACAGGAATATTCTTTTCTCGAGCAAACTTTATATAATCCCATACAACTAAAAAATAAGTAGGGAATCCCATTTGATCTATAACATTAATCTCATAATCAAGTCTTTCAATATATTCCTTACTTAGGTCTTCTGAAGATGATGTTTTAAATCTTTCTTTTAAACCAGATAATGAAACTTCTTTTAGGTAGTCTATAGCTTTAATTCCTTTTGGAATTGGGAATTGGGGCATTTTATAATTACCTAAGATTGGATATTCCTCAACTTTATTAGCAATAGAAACTGTATTATCTATTGCTTTATCTACAATATCAACATCTATATGGTCTATATAAAGTTTTTTCATTTCTTCTCTAGATTTTATATACTCTGTACCTGTATATCTAAGTCTTTTCTCTTCACTAACTAATTTCCCTGTTAATACACATAACAAAGCATCATGTGATTCAACATCATATTTTGATAAATAGTGGGCATCATTAGTTGCAATTAACTCAATGCCTAAATCTTTAGCAATTCTTACTAATTCAACATTTACAATACGATCTTCGATTGAACCATGATCTTGAATTTCTAGATAAAAATCATTTCCAAGTAAATTTTGGTACCAAGAAGCTACATTTCTAGCAACATCTAAACGTCCTCGTAAAATTGCTTGAGGTATCTCTCCTCCTAGGCAAGCTGTAGAAATAATCAAACCTTCACTATATTTTTTTAAAGTTTCTTTATCAACGCATGGTCTAGAAAAAATTCCCCGGCCCCGCATTCCTTCGAGATGACTAATAGTTGTAAGTTTTACTAGGTTTTTATATCCAATGAGGTTTTTAGCTAAAACGACCAAATGATAACGCTTTTCTTTTTTGGGCTGTGGATTATCAATAGATCCATTTATTACGTACATTTCATTGCCAATAATTGGCTTTAAATTCGCTTTCTTGCAAAGTTTCAAGAGTTCAATTGATCCATACATAACTCCATGATCTGTAAGAGCTAGTGCAGGCATTTGCAAGTCCTTTGCTCTTTGAACCATTTTGGGGAGTTGGCTTGCTCCATCCAAAAGGCTGTAATCACTGTGATTATGTAACGGAACGAACCCCATAAAGGACTATGTTTTAACGCTATATAAAGGGTAGCCGCAAAAAGGCCACACTATATAAAGAGTTAGATTAACTCAAGAAATGAATTTACAATCAGGACGAAAATTCATTACTTCTGCAGACTGTTCATATTGATAAGCCACTTGTAATAATCTTGCCTCATCAAGAACATTACTTATAAGCTGCATCCCAATGGGTAATCCTTTTTGATCAAAGCCACATGGA
>CETG01015098.1_pt1 | contig 10893 bp, 8 predicted proteins | sample 361471 | NCBI WGS metagenome assembly CETG01 (sample SAMEA2622696, study PRJEB7988) | marine metagenome | isolation source: saline water (ENVO:00002010), including | reverse complement strand
ATCAGTAATACCCATCTCATTTAGTCGAGAAATATTCCCTTCTTTGGTGTAATCAGCCCATTCTGAAGTCTGAGCAATGGCAGGATCGTAAACTAATTGGCCTTGAAAATGGCCCCCTAATGCTCTCATTGCAGCAGCAGAAATTACGCCTTCAGGAGCAGCTCCAATACCCATTAAGCAATGAGTCCCAGTCCCTGCAAAACCACAAGCTATAGCCGCTTGTACATCACCATCTGAGATAGGCTGAATCCTGGCCCCCGTTGAACGAATCTCTGCAATTAAATCCTTATGCCTAGCTCTATCCATAACAACAATTGTTAACTCACTAACTGCCAGGCCTAGGCAATCACTAAGTATTTTTATGTTTTGAGTAGCAGAATTACGAATATCAACCTTCCCTTTTGCTGCTGGTGGAGCTGCAAGTTTATTCATGTAAAAGTCTGGAGCATTGAAAAGCCCACCTCTATCGGAGGCAGCCAAAACAGCCATTGAACCTCTTTGGTTGTTTGCGCAAAGGTTGGTACCTTCACAAGGATCAACAGCAAAATCAACTCCAGGACCTTGACCGGTACCAACTTCTTCGCCTATGTACAGCATTGGAGCTTCATCCCTTTCTCCTTCTCCAATTACTATCCGACCTTGCATTTGTATCTGTCCCATGCGTTTTCGCATGGCTTCCACAGCAGCAGCATCGGCCTCATCCTTTTGCCCCAAGCCTGAGAGATGAGCGGAAGCAATTGCGGCTTGTTCTACGACTTCGAGAATTTCTTGAATAAGGGTGCGATCCACTTTTAAGAGTTTTTTAAAAAGAACAGCTCAGAAGGACAACAAAATAGCGACTTGTAATGAAACAAAATTAAATTTTGACCATTATTCGAGTTACCCGAATCGCAAAATTGATTTCCTCATAGGCGGGGACAACTTTATCAGTGCATCCTCTCCTAAAAAGAAGGTCCTTCAGATTTAGAATCTATTTCATCATTATCCTTTTCGATGAACACGCCTAAGCACCCCTCTAATTCAGCAGAACATCGTCCAGTTCAAATAATCCCATCAGTTCTTCCGGCCGACTGGGCAAACATGGGTAAATGTGTAAAAGATCTAGAAGATGCAGGAGTTGACAGAATCCAATTTGATGTAATGGATGGGAATTTTGTACCAAACCTTACATTTGGTCCAGAAATGATATCTGCTTGCAGAAATTACTGCAAAGTCCCTTTTGAAACTCAATTAATGGTGAGTCAATACAATTGCGAAACAATGCTGGAAGCTTATGTAGAAGCAAGTAAAGGTACAAATGGTGAGCCAGGAGTAGTAATAGCTCACGTAGAGGCAAATGTTCATCTACACAGAATTCTTGGGAAAATACGACAACTTGGAGGATCCCCTTCTGTAGCTATGAATCCTCACACACCTATGGAAATGGTTAAAAATATTCTAGACATGGTTGATCATGTACTAGTTATGACTGTTAATCCAGGATTTGGAGGACAAGCTTATATACCGACAATGCTTAATAAGATAAAAGAATTAAGAACACATATAATTGAAAATAATTACGATATAGACATAGAAGTTGATGGAGGAATTAAAGCAGACTGGACATTATCTCAATGCTGTGCAGCAGGAGCAAATTGCTTTATTGCTGGAAGTGGAATGTTTGCATACCCCTCTTTAAAAGAAGGATGTGATGCCTTAAGGGAAATAGCAATAGATGCTCAAAAAGGCAAAATAATAAGCAATTAATTTATTTTAAATAAAGTCCTAGAAAATATAATTAAGTGTTAAAAACCATCCATAACTATGCAACCCTATTCCTAATAAATTTACCCCAATATAACAAATACCAATAACAAATACTCCTGAAAGAGCAAGAAAGGCTGGCCTTCTACCTTGCCAGCCTTTTACTAAACGCACATGAAGATAAGCCGCATAGACCAACCAACAAATCAAAGCCCATGTCTCCTTAGGGTCCCAACTCCACCAACTACCCCAAGCTTCGTTTGCCCAAACAGCTCCACTAATTAAACCTAATGTTAATAATAAAAAACCAAAGGTAATAACCCTATAACTAAGAGAGTCAAATTGCTCAGCTTTATTAATTTTGATTGAATCAATTAAAATTGATTCTTTGTTTATATATTCATTTAACACAGAAGAATTAGCCCTAAAGCCCCCTATACCAATAGAGTTACTCCTTATCTGAACCTCATTTTCTCTATCAATTAGCAAGACAACTGCAGATAATAATGATCCTACTATCAAAGCCGCATAACTACACATAATTACAGAAACATGCATTACTAACCAGGTAGACTTAAGAGCTGGAACTAAGGGAGAAGAGACTTTAAGTTGATCTGGGAGAACAAAACTTGCAAAAGATAAGGTTAACAAAGCAAAAGGAATAGATGACGCACCAACTAAAGGAGAGTTAAATGATCTTTCTACTAAAAGGAAGGCAAAAGTTATCGCCCAGGTCAAGAAACAAAGTGATTCATACAGATTACTTATAGGGAAATGGCCAGATTCCCACCATCGCAATAGCAATTGAGCAGTAAGAAAAATATTTGCAAGGGCGACGAAAAATCTTGCTAAAGAAGAACTTTTGTCGCCAGCAACAGCCCAAAAAACGACAGGAAGACTAAGCAAGAGGAAAACAAAAGAAATCAATCCAAAGAATAAAACTGGATCAACTAATTGGTTTAAGAATTGAAAATACATATTTATTAAAAAGAATATATTTTGTTAATCAGATGTTCGCAGCAAGAAGATACCTCCAGCAAAGGAGATAGCAATAGGAGACCATGCCGCAACAATAGGGTTCAAGGAGCCAATTACTCCCAAGGAACTAAAACTAAAGCTTAATATATAATAAAAAATAATAACAATGATACTCAGGCCAAAGCCATTAACTTGCCCCTTGTTTATATCTGTTTTAATAGCAAAGCTACTCCCTATTAAACCAAAAACTATACAAGAAATTGGTAATGTAAATTTCTCTTGGATACGAACTTTCATCCTTCGTTCTTCCTTTAAATTTCCAATATTCTTATATAGGGCCTGGGCCTTTATAGCTTCAGAGATAGTTAAATTATTTGGATCTTTAGGTAATTCATTCATCTCAACAGGGTTTGTATCTAACGGGTAAATATATCTATCGAATTCAACTGATGTAGAAAGATTGTTTGGAGATATATTAAGAATTTTACCATCCTCAAACTCCCATTTCGCTTCTATAGTTCTCCAAAATGCTTTTTTAGCTATTAGCATTTGTGTATATCCTAAACGTGAAAAATCCAATAATGTAACGTCAACCATCTGACTATTAGATAATTCCTTTGCATGAAACAAATGAGTTATTCCTTCTCTAGAGGTATTATCAGATAGGTTAATTATCTTTCCATATCTGGAATACATAATATCTTTGCCATAATCAGAATGCATAGCAACTTGCAATCCCTTAGTCAACATTGATTCAGCTGCCCTATTAGTTCTTGGAACAACGAAATTATTAAAGATAAATGTTAGTCCTGTCATAAAAATTCCTAACAATAAAGCTGTGACTATTATTCTTTTTGAACTTACCCCAATACTTCTGAGAGCTTTTATTTCACTGTTAGAGGAAAGACGACTAAAGGCAAGTAACGTAGACATCAGCATTGCCATTGGTAATGAAATAACCAGAAATCCAGGCAGACGAAGAAGTAAAACTTTTAAAGCGGTATAAAAAGGAAGACCTGCCTCTACTATCTGCCTTACCAAATCAAACATTACCCCTAAGGAAAGAGAAACAACCGATAAAGCAACTACAGCAAAGACAAATGGAGGGAGAAGTTCAGATAACAACCATCTATCTAAAAGTGGAATCGAACGACTCTTTGTAGAAATGAAATTATCAAACGTATTTAAAAAGTCATCCAGAAGAGTTTTAATTAAAGAAGTTCTACTCAAAGTTGGAACCCCTCTCCTAAATAATTAGTTCGAACAAGATCATCATTGGCCACTTCGCTTGAAGCTCCAGATGAAAGAATTTTTCCGTCACTAAGGATATAAGAACGATCCGTTATTGCCAAGGTTGCTCTTACATTATGGTCCGTAATTAAGATACCAACTCCTTTCAATCGAAGTTTTTGTATTAAACCCTGCAAATCCGAAACAGCCATTGGGTCAACACCCGCAAACGGTTCATCTAAAAGAAGATATTTAGGGCCTGTAGAACCCACAGCAAGAGCTCTTGCAATTTCACATCTTCTACGTTCTCCACCAGAAAGTTGGTAGCCAAATCTATCAACAAATTTACTTAAATTAAACTCATCAATTAACTCTTCTTTTCTCATCCGAGCCAAAGGTTTAGAAAGAAGACTCTGATGAAGAGCAATATCTAAGTTTTCTCGAACAGTAAGTCTCCTGAAAACACTAGGTTCTTGAGGCAAGTAACCAATTCCTAATCTCGCTCTGCGAGGAATTGAAAAGCTATCTATTCGCTGATTATCTAATAAAACCTTTCCAGCATCAGGACGAAGTAAGCCTATAAACAAATTAAAGGTTGACGTTTTCCCTGCACCATTTGGGCCTAATAGTCCAACAACTTCTCCTTGATCAAAGGCAATAGAAACATTTTTAATTATAGAAACCCCACCGAGTTTCAATGAGACATCTTTAAGGCTAAGTCTCATGGAGAGAAAGGGTTTGAACTTTCTGAACCTGTTCTAAATAAAGTCCTTGTAAAGACTTAAGAATCAGGTTTTAGATATCGATAATCAGAGAGTCAAACTTTGTTTGATTACTTTTCAATAATACCAACTTTCTCTACTCAGATAAACTAGTGGCAAGAAAAGGAAGTGCACAGATCTCTGGATCATTACCCTCCTGTAAGAGTTTCAATCGAGATGCCACAATTTTGCAAAAGCTTTTAATATCTAAGCCTAATTCGGGGGTACCAAATCGCTTTAATCTTCCTAACCCTTCTCCATAAAGAATTATTGCGCCATTTCTATTACCTCTTTCCAAATGTATCTGCGCAACTGCTATTTGAAGTATTCCTTGAATTGTTCGTCTTTCCTGCCCGTCAGTTTCATGCCAAAGATCTTCAAAATAATCATGTGCCAAATACCATTCTGAAGAATTAAAAAGAGTTATACCCTTCTTAAATCTAGGATCATCAGTAACTAACGAAAAATTTTCTTTAGGAGCTTGTATCATCCTTTTTTTACTTTCTTTGCAGGTATTTTTCTAAGTCTTATAGAATCCGGCGTAACTTCAAGCATTTCATCAGATCCTATATATTCCAATGCCCTCTCAAGGGTCATTTCAATTGGAGATTGAAGAGTATCTAATTCTTCTGCACCAGCCGAACGCATATTCGTAAGTTGTTTACTCTTACAGATATTTATTTCTAAATCTTGATTCCTATTATTTTCACCAATAATCATACCTTTGTAAACTTTAATGCCTGGTTTAATAAAAAATTGTCCACGATCTTCTGCATTTTTCAAAGAATAATGAGTAGAAACTCCTTCCTCAAAAGAAATTAAAACACCATTTCTACGTGCCTCAAAATCTCCAGTAGTTTTTCTATATTCAAAAAAAGAATGGCTCATTATGCCCTGTCCTCTTGTGGCTCGAATAAATTCTCCACGAAAACCAATAAGCCCTCTTGATGGAATAAGAAACTCAAGTTGAGTTCGTCCATCACTTCCTGTTTCCATATTCTGCATTTCTCCTCTTCTGGCACCAAGCTTTTCTATACATGTTCCGACTGATTCGGGAGGTGCATCTATCACAAGAGTTTCAACAGGTTCGCAAACGATTTCATCTATGGTCCTAAAAATAACTTGAGGCTGAGAGACTTGGAATTCAAACCCCTCTCTTCTCATGGTTTCTATTAGAATTCCTAAATGCAGCTCGCCCCTTCCACAGACAGAGAATCGGTCTGGAGAATCTGTTTCCTCAACTCTTAATGCAACGTTAGTAAGTAATTCTTTAAATAAACGATCTCTTAATTGACGACTAGTTACAAATTTCCCCTCTTTACCAGCGAAGGGTGAATCATTAACGACAAAAGTCATTTGCAAAGTAGGCTCGTCAACCTTAATAAGAGGTAGAGCTTTAGGTTCGTCTGGACAAGAAATCGTTTCTCCAATATTAACTTCATCAAAACCAGTAACAGCAACTAAATCCCCTGCATATGCTTTCTCAATCTCTATTCTTTGCAAGCCTTCAAAACCTAATAATTTTTTTATTCTTCCTTTCTTTATATCACCATTATCTTTTATTAGGCTTGCACTTTGGCCATTTTTTATTATTCCATTATGAACTCTACCAATGACAATTCTACCTAGAAAATCAGAATAATCTAAGGTCGTAACTTGAAGCTGAAGAGGCTTGCTTTGATCTCCAACAGGTGGAGGTACATGTCTAAGTATTGCATCAAATAATGGTTTCATATTATCGCTTTCAGAAGCCATTGAATCCTTAGCAAATCCACCTAATCCACTTCCAAATAAATAAGGAAAATCACATTGGTCATCATCAGCACCAAGCTCTAAAAACAGATCAAGAACTTTATCAACTGCGGTTTCAGGGTCAACTCGAGCTCTATCAATTTTATTAACAAAAACAATTGGGCGTAATCCCTGTTCAAGAGCTTTCTTAAGTACAAATCTTGTCTGAGGCATAGGCCCCTCATTTGCATCTACGATTAAAAGACAACCATCAACCATTCCTAATACTCTCTCTACTTCTCCGCCAAAATCAGCATGCCCAGGAGTATCAACAATATTGACTCTAGTATCATTGTAATTAACAGCTGTATTCTTAGAAAGAATAGTTATTCCTCTTTCACGCTCTAAATCATTTGAATCCAAAACACAAGTTGGAACATCCTCATTTTCCCGAAATATTCCTGATTGAGATAGAAGTGCATCAACCAATGTCGTCTTACCGTGATCTACATGGGCAACGATTGCAATATTTCGGATTGACTGAGTTTTAGCACTCATTTGTTATTTATGCTTCATATCATTTAAACCCGCTATGAGGCTATAGAGAAAAAATATCTCAATACGAGATTATTTTTATGCAGTTAAAGCTCCTCAATTAAGGAAATTAAATCTAAGAAGTGATCATTCTCATAGTATTTTAAAGTTTTTAGCTTCTCACTTAGATAATTGCTGTTCAATTCTTTTTTTATTAGCCCTTTCAAATTGTTTTAAAGCCTGAACACTCCCTTCAAATCTCCAATGCCATGGTTCATATCCAACATTTTGAGGGTTTCCTTCTGGGAAAGAAAGTACAAAATGATATTTAGCCGCATTCTTCTTCAACCAGCGAAAAGCAGGTGTTAATTCAAATTCAACCTCAAAATCAGTTTCACGCATATATCGATCTCCTATATCAATTGCATAACCAGTGCTGTGTTCTGAGTATCCGGCTGGAGCGGAAACTTTTGCTCTTTCTATTGCTATCTGATTCCGAATTGATTTGTTTTCATAAAAAATCTCATCTTGGAGTTCAATTGAACGAAAACCACTTAAAAAAACCAAATGGACCCCATCACGGGTAGCATCAGCCTCCATCTGCCGAAGATTACTCACAATATCTTTGTGCACTTTGAGTCCTGGATACAAATCAACCAAATCGGCATAAATTGCCTCTGGATAAGGTAAGTGCCCTAACAAGCTTGAATTCTTTGAATCTAAAGGACTCTGTGGAAGTACTGAAACAGAAGTCCTCGAAGAAAAAAAGAAATTAGCCAAGAAAGTCGTTAATAAAACACTTATAAATATGGAAGAAAATGCTAAGAATCTTACCCTGCTTTCGCTAAACCTTCTAACAGGCTTAGCTCTTTGTGCATAAGGTATCTCACGCTCTTTTTGACTTCGAGCGGTATCAGCTCGAGACACGAAATTCATGCAATTGATGTTTCGATCGTAACGACCTATGCAAGTCCTAAGGTAAGTAATACTTACGAGGATGTAAGTTTTTAGATAACAGTACCTAATTTAAAGCTTTAAAAAGATGTTGCGTGTAGCAGTAATCGGTGGTGGACCAAGTGGTTCCTGTGCAGCAGAAATTCTTGCTAAAGCAGGTATTTCAACTTGGTTGTTTGAAAGGAAGCTAGATAATGCAAAACCATGTGGAGGAGCAATACCTCTATGCATGGTTGAAGAATTTGATTTACCTGAATCAATAATTGATAGAAAAGTAAGAAATATGAGGATGATCTCTCCCTCGAATCGAGAAGTAGATATCAGACTAGATAAAATTTACGGTGAGAGTGATAAAGAATATATAGGCATGTTGAGAAGGGAAGTTATGGATTCCTTCATGAGAAATAGAGCAGCAGAACTAGGGGCAAACTTAGTAAATGGATTAGTAAGCAATATTGACACTGGTGTTGATAGACAGGGACCTTACACGCTTACCTACTCCGATTACACCACTGAAGAATCAAATGGAGAATCAAGAAAAATAGAAGTTGATTTAATTATTGGTGCTGATGGCGCAACAAGTCGCGTGGCAAAAGCAATGGATGCAGGAGATTACAACTATGCAGTTGCAATTCAAGAGCGCATAAAGCTTCCTCCTGAAGAGATGAAATACTACGAAGACCGAGCAGAAATGTATGTAGGGAATGATGTCTCCCCTGATTTTTACGGATGGGTCTTCCCAAAATTTGACCATGTAGCAGCAGGAACTGGAACAATGAAAGATAATGGGGGATTAATTAAAAGCCTTCAAGCTGGAGTTAGGGATAGAGCTAAGAAAAGACTTATAAATGGTGAAGTGATCAAAATTGAAGCTCATCCAATACCTGAACATCCACGTCCAAGAAGAGTTGTCGGTCGCATGGCACTAGTTGGAGATGCAGCAGGATACGTAACAAAGAGTTCTGGAGAAGGGATTTATTTTGCAGCAAAAAGTGGACGGATGTGTGCAGAAGAAATTGTCGAAGCAAGCAAAGGAGGAAAAAGAATTCCAACTGAAAAAGAACTTAAAAAATATCTCATCAAATGGGATAAAAAATATGGAGCCACTTATAAGGTATTAGATATTCTCCAGAGGATTTTTTATACAAGTGACTCTGCAAGGGAAGCATTTGTAGAGATGTGTGATGACATAGATGTACAGAGAATGACCTTTGATAGTTATTTATATAAAACAGTTGTAGCCATGAAACCTTTACAGCAACTTAAATTGACCTTCTTAACAATTGGCTCAATTTTAAGAGGAGGAGCTCTAGCACCAAAATCCTACAAACCAGTTCCAAGTGCCGTTCGTGAAGAAAAAGAAGTCAACGAAATGCTCTCAGCTAAGAAAAACTAAGAATCAAATAAGCCAGAAAAATATTTTCAAAAAAATAAACTTCTAATATTCCTTAACAATTATCTGACTAAAATCTGCAAGAATTGATGCTTGATTTCGAAGTATCCCAAGAAGGTTTAAACGATTAGTTCTTATCTCCAAGTCATCAGCCATTACCATTACACTTTGATCTCCATCAAAAAATTGCGACAAAGCTTCTGCACTTGCAACCAAACCTTTCGACAAATTAACATATCTATCAACTGATGAACTATTAACTATAGGCTCAAGGAAATTAACTACTTTTAGCATCTCAAATTCACATTCTTTCTCAAATAATTCAGGCTTAACAAGTTCAGAAGGACAGTATTTATTAGTTGGTAAAGTACTATTATCTGCCAAACGAGATGCTCTATTAACTACTGCTTGAATAGCAGAAAGTTGACCATTACCCCTCATTTTCAAAAGCAAATCTGCCCGTAATCGAATATCTAAAGGATCTGAAAGAAGAGCAGAAGAAGAAATAGTTTCTCCAGCCACGGATTGAACAAGGTCTGAATCTATTCCTTGATCTTCAAGCAAACTAATAATACGTTGACGAAAAAACTCTTGTAAATCAAGTGATACTTCAACGCAATTAATATTGAAATCAGGTAAAAGTTCAGACCAATATTTAATTGAATGATTGATAAATTTATTAATATCAAAACACCAATTATTAGACCATAGGATTTGCAAAATTCCATTTCCAGCTCTTCTTAATGCGTAAGGATCAGAAGATCCAGATGGTCTTTGCCCTTTAGAAAAAATACTAAATAATAGTTCAAATCTTTCAGCTAATGCAAGGATAGATCCAGACTCGGATTCGGGGAGACAATCAGCTGAACCTCGAGGCAAATATTGTTCTGAAACAGCAAGAGCAACTTCTCTAGATTCACCTTCCTTAAGAAGATATTTACCTCCTATAATTCCCTCTAGTTCTGGAAATTCTCCAACCATTTGACTAACTAAATCATGCTTACAAAAATAAGCTGCTCTTTTGAGATTCTCAATATTAATATTAGGACTAATTATTTTCTCACTAAGAAAAGAAACTATCCATTCAATTCTTGTAACACGATCAAGTAAAGATCCAAGCCCCTCAGCAAAAGCTACTCCAGACAATTTTTCTCTTCTTACTTCACTAGAAACTGAAAGATCTGCCTTCACAAAAAATTCAGCATCCGAAAGTCGTGCTTTAAGAACTCTTTCATTACCTATTTTTATAGAATTACTAGCTTTATTTAAGCCATTACTGATACATAAGAATAAAGGAGCTAAAGTATTTCTTGAATCGAAAGAAAGTGGATCTTTTAATAAATCTTCTTCCAGAAATAAAGGTACATAACGTTGGTGAACCTTCATTACAGTTGTAAGTACTTCTGGAGGCAGATCCAGAAATCTTGATTCAAACTCTCCAATGATCAATGATGGTGATTCAACCAAATCAGTAAGTTCATTTAATAATGAATGAGAAAGGTCAGGAAAAGATTGTAATTTTACTGATTCTTCTTTTATTAATTTCTTGATTAAGTTTTTACGAGTTGG
>CETG01033657.1_pt1 | contig 10907 bp, 10 predicted proteins | sample 361471 | NCBI WGS metagenome assembly CETG01 (sample SAMEA2622696, study PRJEB7988) | marine metagenome | isolation source: saline water (ENVO:00002010), including | reverse complement strand
GATAGCACGAGGCATAAAGAGTTGTTAATCAAGAAAGCTGAAGGGAAGTAACTTTCTGGAGACCACAACCACCATCTCCTGCCCATAGCTGAAAAAAACAATGGACAAAAATCTAGTACTTTCATTTCCTAAACTTTCCACTCATTTCCTCATTTTATTTAGGAATATGCAAAAAATGGAGAAAACAGATGAATTAAACCGGAGTTTCGAATCCCTCTCCAACCGCCACATTTTAAAGAGATTTAAGCGCGATTACAAAAAGTTGTCCTATAGTTGTCCCAAAAAACGGGCCACTTTGATTTCACTTTTCTAGTAAGAATCCAAGCATCCTCGTAGCGGTGAAACTTGCCGGTTTCCCCGTTGTAGATTTTGAGCCTCTTTACTGAAGCCTCTCAAAGGGGATGACCCAGAACCGGCGGGAGTCCAAGGCGCAGCATACGTAAAAGTCCACCTCCTCCGTAGAGTACCGTTTTTCCCGATATTAAAAGTTTTAATCGGATCCTAAAATAAGACACCGCGGTCATCTTAATTTGATTAACAAAAAAGCACCCGTAAACCGGGTGCATTTTGCTAATCCTGTTTGAGCCTAGCGATCAGGAGAAAAGTTCTTCGTACAGGACCGCCAAGGAAATGAACAACCAAGGTTGGCCGATAATAGGAATCATACTAATTAATATCGACATCACAAAAAACAGACAGATGGCGCCTCTATTCTCACGAACAGCGGCAGCACTCATATTGAGGGCTTCAACACCCCCTGCTCGGCCATCTGCAATCAGAAAAAAAGCAAATATATACCGGAGCGAATAATAGATGGGTGCGAGCCCAATTAGCAACATTCCTAATATTGAAGTTATTATGAGGAGGGCACCCGCTTCAAGGCCGAGTAAACTCGGAGGAATGATCATTACCAAGAGTCCTGGAATCACCGACAAGGCCATAATTATGAATGTAAGCCAAAAGGCACCTAAAAACCCGCCAAAATTGCTAAAACCCTTGAACAGATCACCAAATTCGACGTAATCACCGCGGGTCGCTTTTAACGAAAATATACACAATCCCCCTACCATCGGTCCTGCCAAGAGTAGAGGCGGAATTACCAAACAACCCGATATTGACAACAACAATCCGCCCACAATAAACACTCCAATAGCAACCCCCATATTTTTTTGCAAGATGCCCCACCCCTTTTTCAAAGCATCCATCACGTTAATATCTGCGGAGCCACCGTCAACTGAGGGTTCATATTCGGTGGTCGTGGCAGCCGTAGTCTCGAACTCGGGCGGCGAGATGAGGCGAATTATCGGCATCCAATCATCTGTGCCTGAAACCCTGACTTGAGTGTCCCATTGCACTCGTTCTTCGTCCAAGTACTGTTGAAGATCTTCCAGCGAATAAGGACCGTATATCTCACCATCGCCGGCTATTATTTCATATTGCGTTCGCGCTTGTGGGTCGGTGTCCATAGCCGGATCCTGCAAGAGCGGGAGCTTTTTTCAAGAAGTATTTTAAAAAAATAATTAAGTGCTTTACATTTTTTAATTTTTTGCAAAATATGGGTTGATGTCGGATCTACCACCAATCTTAGGAGTTCAAATCGAAGTCATCGAAAAAGAAGGTCTGCGCGTCCCCAAGGTCTCGCTGAACAATCAAACATTCCGCACTGAGGCGGGCGCCATGTACTACATGATTGGCGATATCACCATGGAATCCAAGATGCCCTCCGTGGGCGGTTTCCTAAAGGCGGCGCTCAGCAGTGAGTCCATTTTCCGCCCAACCTACACAGGCACCGGCGAACTGTATCTGGAACCCACCGCCGGCGGGATCCATTCCATGCATCTGGACAACGAAACGTGGATCCTTGAAAACGGGGCCTACTACGGCTCGGAGATGGGAGTCGAGGTGGATGTCCACCGTGAGAAGGCGCTGACCGCTTTCAAGAGTGGCGAGGGTTTTCTGGATATGCAGACCAAGATCAGCGGAACCGGCACCGTTCTTGTCAAGACACCCGGCCCGGTAGAGGAGTTGGTGCTGGAAAACAACAAGCTTGTGGTCGATGGGAAGTTTGCTTTCGCCCGGTCTTCAACGCTGAATTATAGCTGCCAAAAGGCGACCAAGTCCCTGCTTGGTTCAGCCACGTCGGGCGAAGGTATGGTCCGGGTTTACGAAGGCACCGGCAAGGTGCTGATGAGCCCCATCGCCTACTTCCCGTCGCATTTCCTCGGGGTCGAATCGGTCACAGCGGAATAAAGATTCCGCGCTGGCCAAGCGCTTGGCCGCTTGGGGCTGCGGACTCGCAGGTTCGTCCCATCAATATTGCGCTTGTGATCAAGCGGATGGTTTTCCAACTACGCGGTGTAGTAGCTTGAGTAGCTGCCGTATTCGGTTGCGTAGTCCATACCGTAAAAGGCCGTCAGCGAATCGTACTCGGCGTAATATTCGTCCATCGAGTTGTCTGCGGCTGTAGTGTCGAGTTCGACTAAAGGCGTTTCGGCCGCTGGACTTACTCCGACCGTGCTCTCCACCTTACGCGTTGCTGACGTGCTGCTCGTCCCAGCGGTGGCGTAGGAAATTAGGCTTGTTTCTGAATAGCCTCCGGGCATCGAACCTCCCCACTGATATCAGGTGAACTTCCACTCACCACGGCCTGGGCGATTGGCCAATGCGCCCCCGAGTTTTCCGCTGCAGCGGTAGCTCTTGGTGTTCCACCGCAGTTCGTACCGAACCTCGTAGCCGATGTTGGCCATGCTGCAGAGCATGGAGGTGTGTGCGCCGTAGGACACGTCGGCCACTGGTTTTTTGCGGGAGCGAATACAGTCGATCCAATTGCGACGATGGCTGTTTCCGATCTCAGGCAATCTCCACGCGTCCTTGCCAAACGGCGAGGTGATGGCCGTTTTCGGGTTGGCGTCAATCCCCCTTCGATCGACATAAAGTGTGCCCTCGCTGCCGTAGAAAACGCAGTCATTGAATTTGTCACCGGTGGTCTCGTGAACAAATTCGACGCCGTTCTCATAGATCATCCGCAGGCCGCTGCTGCCCTTCTTTGGCGGAATGACTTTGACGGGAATTGTTTCGTCGAGATCCATCGCCCACTTGGCGATGTCAAAGTGGTGCGCGCCCATGTCGCTGAGTCCGCCGCCGGCATATTCACGGTAACGCCGCCATTGCGGGAAGTGCTTGTGCATGTCGATCGGGCAAAGGATTTTGTTAAAGCCGCGCTCAGGAGCCGGCCCCAGCCACATCTCCCAGTCTATGCCATCCGGCTTGGCCTCCGTTGGCAAATCGCAGCGGACCGCCGGGGCGCCGACACCGATTTTCACCTTCTTAACTTCGCCGATTCGGCCATTGCGCACGCACTCGACCGCCTGCCGGAATTTCCCGCCGTACTCGGTGCGCTGCTGGCTGCCGACCTGAAAGACGATGTTGTTTCGCCGGGCAGCCTTGATCGTCTCGAGCGCAGCACGCACGGTGACGGTCAGCGGTTTTTCACAGTAGACATCCTTCTTGGCGTCCGCCGCCATGATGGCCGGCATAGCGTGCCAATGGTCGGGCGTACCGATGACGACCGCATCCACGGACTTGTCGTTGAGGATGTCCCGGAAATCGACGGTGGATTTGCAACCGTGTTTCTCGCCGTATCGACCGGCAACACGCTTAACGGCCTCATCCAGCCGAACTTTGGCCACCTCGGCGATGGAGGCAACCCGGCAGTCCGCTTGGCCAAGGAAGAAATTGAGGTGGCTCGAGTTCATGCGGCCGAAGCCGATGAAACCAAGGTTGATCCGCTCGCTTGGCTTGTTCGCCCAGGCACCGGACGGGATGATGTTGGGGGCAACGACCGCTGTTGCAGCGGTCGATCGAATGAATTGACGACGTGAAAGTTTCATAACCGAAAAAATTAGCACGGGAATTGGACGCCCACAACTGACCGGAGTCAAGTTTCCGTTGATGACACAGAAATTACAAAGAGGGCTAGATATTTGACGGGAGGTTCTCTAGGCTCAAACCAACCGGGTTCATTACCGCTCCCCCATGAAAGCACTGGTCAAAAAAGAACCAAAGGAAGGTCTATCGCTCGAATCGGTCACCGAACCGCAACCGGGGCCGAGCGACGTTCTCATCAAAATCAGCCACACAGGCATTTGCGGTACCGATCTACACATTTACAAATGGGACGAATGGGCCAGCAAAACGGTGCCCACTCCGATGGTCGTCGGGCATGAATTCGTCGGTGAAATCGTCGAGACTGGCGAGAACGTCCGCGATTTTCGCGTGGGCGAGATCGTCAGCGGCGAGGGGCACGTGGTATGCGGGCATTGCCGCAACTGCATGGCCGGCCGGCGGCACTTGTGCAATGACACGGCAGGCATCGGCGTCACGCGGCCGGGGGCTTTTGCCGAATACATCGCGTTGCCTCAGACGAATGTGTGGGTGCACAAGCCGGAGATCGATCGTGAAGTGGCGTCGATCTTCGATCCGTTTGGTAATGCCACACATTCGGCGTTGAGCTTTCCCGTTTTGGGCGAGGATGTGCTGGTGACTGGCGCGGGGCCAATTGGGATTATGTCCGCCGCCATCGCCCGCCATGCCGGCGCGCGGCACGTGGTGATCACGGACGTGAACGAGTACCGCCTCAAGCTCGCCCGGCAAATGGGCGTTACGCGAGCGGTCAATGTTTCGCAGGAAAAACTCGCCGAAGTGCAGGCGGAGCTGGGCATGGACGAGGGCTTTGACGTGGGCCTAGAGATGAGCGGTAACCCGAATGCGTTTAATGATATGCTCGAAAACATGTGCCACGGCGGCAAGATCGCGATGCTCGGCATCCCGGAAAAGGAGATGGCGATCGACTGGAACAAGGTGGTGTTCAATATGCTGACGATCAAGGGCATCTACGGCCGTGAGATGTACGAGACGTGGTACAAAATGACCGTGATGCTCGAGGGCGGCCTCGACATCGCGCCGGTGATCACGCACCGGTTTGGTTTTGAGGAATTTGAAAAAGGATTTGAGACGGCACTGAGCGGCGATAGTGGCAAGGTGATTTTGAAATGGTGACCGACCCATGTACGGCGATTTAAAAAACCAACTGAAGGCCGAGCTGTACGAAATCCGCGCGGCCGGCCTCTACAAGGGAGAGCGGGTGATCGACACACCGCAGGCGGCACGGGTGAGCGTGGGCGAGCGCTCGGTGCTGAACATGTGCGCGAACAATTACCTCGGGCTGGCGAGTCATCCGGAGGTGATCGAAGCCGCGCGCGATGCGCTCGATGAATGGGGCTACGGCCTGGCGAGTGTGCGCTTCATCTGCGGCACGCAAGCCATCCACAAGCAACTCGAGGACAAGCTCAGCGATTTCCTCGGGATGGAGGACACGATCCTTTACACCTCGTGCTTCGACGCCAACGGCGGACTGTTCGAGACATTGCTCGGCCCGAATGACGCGGTCATTTCCGATGAGCTCAACCACGCCTCAATCATCGACGGCGTGCGCCTCTGCAAGGCCAAGCGCTTCCGCTACAAGAACAACGACATGACCGACCTTGCTGCCCAACTCGAGGCAGCCAAGGGCGCGCGGCGCATTCTCATTGTGACAGATGGCGTGTTCTCGATGGACGGCTACCTCGCAAACCTCCCGGCCATCTGCGATCTCGCCGACGCGCAGGGTGCGCTGGTGATGGTCGATGACTCCCACGCCGTCGGTTTCATGGGCGCGCGCGGCCGCGGCACGCACGAGCATCACGGCGTGATGGATCGCATCGACATCATCACCGGCACCCTTGGCAAAGCCCTCGGCGGCGCCAGCGGCGGATACACCAGCGGTCGCGCGGAGATCATCGAATACCTCCGCCAACGCTCGCGCCCGTATCTCTTTTCCAACACCGTTGCGCCCAGCATCGTTGCCGCCTCCATCAAGGCCATCGAGTTGCTCAACGCCTCGACCGACCTGCGCGATCGCTTGGAGGCCAACACAAAATTATTCCGCGAACAAATGGCCGGCAGCGGCTTTCACATTCTTGAAGGCACGCATCCGATCACGCCCATCATGCTCGGCGACGCCGCCCTCGCCAGCCGCTTTGCCGACGCCATGCTCGAAAAGGGCGTCTACGTCATCGGCTTTTCCTACCCCGTCGTGCCCCAGGGCAAGGCCCGCATCCGCACGCAAATCTCGGCCTCCCACACGCGGGAGGATCTCGAATTCGCTATCGCCAAATTTAGCGAGGCGAAGGCTGAGTTGAGTATTTGAATAGCATTGGCGAAACCAAGCGCTTGGCCAAGGGTTGGTTGGTCCAAGGATTAGTATTCGCTTTTGCCCGGCTTGGTTTCTCTTTTGTTTTTTGTGGGACTTGCTTCAGGAGGAAGTAACGGAGGGGCGGTGGCGTTCGCTGATTTTGCTTCTGGTAAAGCATTCTGTGTTTCGGTTTGTATATTCATTGCGAGGATGACGCCGGCCACAACGGAATAGGTCGGGGCGAGAATCCAACCGAATATCGGGATCAGCAAAATGAGGCCTCCGACTGCCGAGAACACGGCGATGGTAAAAAAGCGCCGCCGCATGACGCGAAAGCTCTCCATCCCGCTGAGGCCGGCACGGTCGAAATAGGGATCAACGAAGCCGATGCCGGTCAAAAACATTTCGCATGGGATGATCAGCGCCAGGGCGACCAACCCTCCGATCAACGGTACCAGGTTCGCGCCCAACTCAATCATCAGCATGAGAACGGTGCCGAGGATGGTGATGATCGCCACGACGAGCATCCGTTTCAAAATCTGCGAGGGCGGTCGTTTGCACTCAATGACATCGCCGGTAATGGCTTTCTCGACGCGCTCGGCAATCCTGTCGAGATAGAGTGAATAGAATAACAGCACCACCGTGCGGTAAGTGAGGAGCCCCAGCGCACCGATCCCGAAGAACAAAATGATCTCGAGCAACCACTCCACCCATGCCCATCCGCCGTAGTCGCCATCCAATCCCAACTGACCTTCGAAAAACTCGACGACCATCGCCGCCGAGGCGTAGCAGGCGCCGACCATGACGGGGAAATACAGCACCGTCAGCAGCAGCGGCACTGACAGCATCTTGAGGAAGCCGTCTCCCCAAATGAATTTATGAGCCTGCTCGTATGCCGACAGCGTGACCTTGAGTGCGTTCATCTTCGCTGCCTCGGCAAGTGACTACTTGGCGATTTCGATTAGCTCAATCTCGTAGCCCTCGGGAGCATCTACAAAAGCAAAGCCTCCGCCGGCTTCCTTCATCGTTGGGCCGTCGGAGTATTCGATACCAAGCGAGGCGAGGTGCTTGCCAAACTCCTCAAGGCTGTCGACCTCGAACGCGAGATGCGTCAAATCCTCCTGCACCTCCACCGGGCCGCTGTTGGGAAAGTGACAGATCTCGATGGTTTCCTCGCTCTCAGGCGCCTTGAGAAAGGCCAGCTCGGAGCCGCGCGGCGACTTGTGCCGTCGCACCTCCTCCAGTCCGAGGACGGTCTTGTAGAATTCAACCGTCTTCTCCAGATCGTTCACGCGGTAGCGCGTGTGCAGTAGTTTTTTTGCCAGTGCCATACGCGAAGGAGCGTACCAAGCGCGGTTTATCAAGCCAAGCGCCGCCGCTTGTCATCGCGCTTGGCCAAGGGTAGCTTGGCCGCATGAACCGTCAGTTTTTGATCGTTGGCCTCTTGACCACGTTGGTTGCGCTTGGCCAAGGTTCGTCCGCGCTTGGTCAGGCAGCGGCAACGAAGACTCCCGGCGTGCGCGTCGATCCGGACAATCCGCGCTACACTTATCGTACCCGCCACAGCCGTGACGGCATCGGCAAGTTTTACATGGGCCGCGAGATCGCCCACGTGATGGGGCATCTTGGTGCCGGCTGGCTGGAGCGCTCCTCGCGCGAGGCGGAGGAACGACCACAGACCCTGATCAAAGCGCTCAAGCTAAAGGGCGGCGACAAGGTGGCCGATATCGGGGTGGGCACCGGCTACTTCGCACGACGAATTTCGCGCGTGATCGGCCCCAAGGGCACGGTCTATGGCGTCGACATCCAGCAGGAAATGCTCGACCTACTGAAGCGTAACCTGAAAAACGCCGGCATCAACAACGTCGAGGGCGTGCTGGGTACCATTCAGAATCCGAACCTGCCGGCAAACACCATCGACCTCGCGCTGATGGTCGACGTGTACCATGAGTTTTCGCACCCGTACGAGATGATGCAAAACATCTGCAAGTCGCTGAAGCCGGGAGGGCGCATTGCGTTCGTCGAGTATCGGATGGAGGATCCAAACGTGCCGATCAAGCTGCTGCACAAGATGTCTCAACTGCAGGTTATGAAGGAGGCCACTCCGCATCCGCTCGAGTGGGTCGAGACGATCTCCGTGCTACCTCGGCAACACATCATCATCTTCAAAAAAACCGGAGCCAAGTCAGCCAAGGGCAACGAACCCACCCTGCCATAATCGGCGGCCCCGCGCTTGGCCAAGCGCTTGGTTTATTGAAAATCGAACAAGGAACTCAGAAATTTGAACAGGGAAAAGGTAGGGACGGCTGTCCCAGCCGTCCTCGGGGTGAGACACGGATTTAATCGGATTTTCAAAATACCACTAAGATACCGGGTGGGCGGAAAAACACTGGTGCTTACCGAGTCACCCTTCGTGAACTTCGTAGTTAATAAAAAAGTCCCTTGGCCAAGCACTTGGCTAGATGAGCTTTAGTGACTTTTCTGCCTGTTTGCTGAGGGTCGACTGGCGCTTGGCCTTTGAAGGGTCGACGAGGCTTTCGTCGTAGGACGGAATCATCTCCTTCATGCGAGCGTGGCCTTCGTCGGTCTCAAGCAAGTGACTGAAACATTCGCGGACGATCTCCAGAATGATGTTCACGGATACCGACGCGCCCGGCGATGCGCCGAGCAATGCCGAGATGGAGCGATCCGCGCTGGACAACACCTCGGTGCCGAAATGGACGATACCGGCGTCGCCATCCACCTGCTTGATTGCCTGCACCCGGATGCCGGCGTCGATCAATTCCCAGTCCTCGTTTTTTGCATCCGGATAAAAATTCCGCAACTCACCCATGCGGGTGTTCATGCTCTGGGTGCCCTGCTGGATGAGGTACTGCACCAGCGGGATGTTGTGCAGCCCGACCTTGATCAGCGACGCGATATTGTCCCAGCGCACCGATCCGGGGAGATCGAGGTAGCTGCCTCCCTTGTGCAAAAACTTGGTCGTCCACGCCGCATATGGGCCAAACAGCAGCGCCTTTTTGCCATTGATGATTCGCGTGTCGAGATGCGGCACCGCCATCGTGGGTGCGGCACCGGGCGACATGCCGTAGACCTTGGCCACGTGCTGCTCGACAATTTCCGGCTTGTGACAAACGAGCCATTGGCCGCCGACCGGAAAGCCGCCATATCCCCTGCTCTCCTCGATGCCGGACTTTTGCAGCAGCGGCAGACTGCCGCCCCCGGCCCCGATAAAGACGAACTTGGCCGTGTTGTAAAACGTCCGGCCGTTCTCCAGATTTTTCACCTTCACGCCCCAACCCCCATCGGGTGTTTTCGTGAGATCAACCACGCGATGTCGTGTCGCGTAGCCGCAACCGGCCTGCTCCCCCAGCCACTCGACAAGCATCTGGGACAGGGTGCCAAAGTTGACGTCCGTCCCGCCGTCCACCTTGGTCGCGGCGATCGGCGTATCGTCACGCCCGGCCAACAGCAGCGGCGCCCACTTGAGGATCGTATCACGGTCCTCCGTGTATTCCATGCTGCTGAAAAAATGATGCGCGCTCATCCCCTTGTGTCGCGAGCGCAGGAAGTCCACCTGTTCCTGCCCGTACACAAACGAAATGTGCGGCACGGGGCTGACGAATTTCTTCGGGTCATCGATCAGGCCGTTGCGCACGGCGTAGCCCCAGAAATATTTCGACTGCTCGAACTGCTCAAAAATCTCGATCGCCTTGGCCACATTGACCTCGCCGTCATCGCCGCGGTTCGGGGTGTAGCTCAGTTCGCAAATTCCGGCATGGCCGGTGCCGGCGTTGTTCCAACCGTTGGAACTCTCCTGCGCCAACTCCTCAGTGACCTCGTACAGTTGAACCTTCAAGTCGGGCTGAAGATTCTTCAATACCGCACCGAGCGTGGCGCTCATGACGCCGCTGCCAATCAGGATCACATCCGGATTTTCAATGTGTTGAGCGCTGCTCATAAAAGGGCGCAGAGGATGCGAAAAAAAGAATGTGAATCCAAGCGCAACCCAACCGCCAGTGATGGGTTGAATGCCGCCCCGTTTTGTGGCTTCATCCCGGTCTCTAGCCGTTTAACGAGACTTTTTTGAAATGAAACTGAACTGGATCAAATCGACCCTGACCATTGCCGCGGCCCTGTCGCTGGCGACGAATCTTTCCGCGCAACGCCACGGCCCGGCCGCCGCCGCCGAGCAGGCCAAGCAGCTCATCCCCCACCCGGAACTCGAGGCCACGTTGTTTGCCTCCGAGCCGATGCTAGTCAACCCGGCCAACATGGACATCGACGCCGAGGGACGCGTATGGGTGACCGAGGGCGTGAACTACCGCCTCTTTAAGCCGTGGGGCAAGATTCAGCCCGAGGGCGACCGCATCCGCATCCTTGAGGACACCGACGGCGACGGCAAAGCCGATGTCGCGAAGACTTTTTATCAAGGCAATGACGTCAACGCCGCGCTTGGCATCTGTGTGCTCGGCACCAAGGTGATCGTTTCCTGCTCACCAAAGATCCTGGTCTTCACCGACGAGAACGGTGATGACAAGGCCGACGGCCCGCCGCAGGTGGTGTTCAACGGCATCGGCGGCGTGGACCACGATCACGGCGCACACGCGTTCGTGTTCGGCCCGGATGGCAAGCTGTATTTCAATATCGGCAACGACGGACGCCGCCTGAAGAC